>Ga0105046_10001994_pt1 | contig 31940 bp, 29 predicted proteins | sample MAT03_FD_78385 | JGI IMG/M metagenome (GOLD analysis project Ga0105046, IMG submission 78385) | Freshwater microbial communities from Lake Fryxell liftoff mats and glacier meltwater in Antarctica - MAT-03 (megahit assembly) | ecosystem: Environmental > Aquatic > Freshwater > Ice > Liftoff...
CATCGATCGTTGCGGTGCTCGAGCCGGCCGAGACGCGGTTCTTCTACTTCGTCGCGAAGGGCGGCGGCCGGCATACCTTCTCGACGACCTACGAGGAGCACGTCAAAGCCGTGCGCGGCAACACGCCGTGAGGCCCGCGAGCTCGCTGCCGCTGCTCGGGCTCGCCATCCTGCCCGCCGCCACCGCCGTGGGCTTCGCGCTGTTGCCGCGACTGCCCACGAGCGAGGCCGCCGCCGACGCGGGCGCAGCCGCGTGGACCTCGCTCGCTGTGATCGCCGCACTCGCGGTGGCGAGCCGAGCCGACGCGACGATGCGCGTGCGCGCGGCGCTCGGCGTGCTCGCTGCGAGCGCCCTCCTGTTCGTCGCACTGCGCGGTGACGCATCGATCAGCGCGGTCGTCGCGGTCGGGCTCGCACTCGTCGCGATCGGCTGGGCGATCGGCGACGGCATCGGACGGCGCATCGCGCACCCGGGTCACCTCGCGCCGGCCTGCGCCGTCGCCGGCGGCGCCGACCTGATGTCGGTCCTGTCGCCCGAGGGCCCGTCGAATGCTATCGCCGCGAGCGATACCGCCATCTCGGTGCTCGTGGTCGCGGGCCCCGTCCCAGGTCACGCGGGCGCGATCGCGCCGACGATCGGCCTGGGCGATCTGGTCTTCATCGCGCTGCTGCTTGGTGCAGCAGCGGTGCATGGCATCGCGCGATGGCGCATCGTCATCGCCGTCATCGCCGGCGTCGCCGTCGCGCTGGCACTGTCGGGTCTGCTCCGCACCGCCGTACCGGCCCTGCCCGCGGTGGGTATCGCAGCGGTGGCGGCGGTTCCCGCGTTTCGCGACGTTCGCCCGCGCGATCGCGGAGCGGCCCGCGCCGGCATCGCGATCGGTATCGCACTCGGCGCGTTTGCGGTGGTGCGCGCGGTGATCGCGGGGTGAGGCGTGCTGGCGCCCACTCTTTCTCGTTCTGGGGGTCGGCCTCCTTTCGGGCGCATCTCGCGGTAACCTGGAGTGATCGGCCTTGTTCACTCCCCGGAACTTCCAACCGCAGAGTCTCGCCATGCAGGCTGCGAACAGCGCGCGTGCTGCTTTCGTCACCTCGATCGGCGAGCTGAAGCTCCTTGCGGTGCGCGTCGACCGCGCACCCGTCGACCTCGTCAAGACGCTGATCGAGACGTCGAGTCGGAGCTCACATCACTGGATGCGCCGCACCGACACCACCGGCATCACGATGGTCGCACCGATCACGGACGGCTTCCTCGCCGCCGTCGCGGCGGCCGCCTCACGCAAGGCTGCGACGGGCGACATCCTTCGCGAGGCGCTTTCGCGGGGAACGTTCCACTTCATCACGCTCACGAAGCGCTGGGACGCGACGTCGGAGCGCGTGACCATCGGTCGCTGGTCGACGAGCGACGTCTTGCTGCGCCACGACAGCGTGTCCGTCACGCACGCGTGGATCGAGCAAGACGACCGCACCTTGCTCTACCTCGGCGACGAGGGCAGCACGAACGGGACGCAGATCAATGGACGCACGCTCGATCCTGGCGCGATGGCACCCGTCGTCTCGGGCGACGCCATCCGGTTCGGCGAAGTCGAGACGGTGCTCGTGGACGCTGGTGACTACTGGGACCTCGTCGCGAGTGGTCGAGGCCCAGACGGTCGATAGAGGAGAGCAGAGTGATCATGCATTGGATGGGCCCCCGATATCGTGCGTCGCGACCACGCGCGGTGAAGACCTCGTGAGCAAGCGGGTCACCGGGGCCTTTGACGCCTACAACTGCTGGGCCGAGGTCCGTCCTCGGGCACGGCTCCGCGATGACGCCCTCGACGTCGCACGCGAAGGAAGGGGCAGCTACCTCCTGTCCTTCGACTTCGCGTCGCCCGGTGAGGTCGCAGTGCTGGCGCGAGACGCCGTCGGGCCCTCCGGCGACCCTGCGGCTCTGTCCAGTTCGGTCCGCCAGCGCATCGTCGCGCGGATGGACGCCTGGCACCCCGCCTTCATGGCCCCAGGCCGCCGTCCCCTCGGTGTCCGCATCGACGACGACGGCGTTGGCCGCTTGGTCCCCCACGAAGGACCCACGAAGGCCTGAGTGGGCGCCCGAGTGACCGTCGCCGACGGATGGGTGCCTCGAATCGGAAGTGTCTCGCGCGCCGCGTCGCACCGCGGGGCTCAGTACTCGTCGTCTGCATCCTTGCGCGTCGCGTTCCAGATCTCCACGTACTTGTTGCGCACGCTGGCATCGAGGTCGCCTGCGAGCTCGATGCCGAGCGCTGCGTGGCGCACGAGCTCCTGTACGTCGGCGAGGTCCTTCATACGGTCGGGATTGCTCATTCCCGATGCGAGCTTGAGCTCGATGAGGGTGCGGACCGAGAGCACCCGATAGCCGTCTCCCTGCTCGGCCGTGCTCGGATCGGGAAAGCAGACCGACTTCGGGAGGCCGTCGCCCGGATAGTCGCCGGCGATCAGCACGTCGATCTTCACGTTGGCCTCGGTGTCGCGCATGCCCTTCGATCCAGGGAACCGTTCGACCCAGCCGCGCCCGAGGTGCAGCGCCTTGAAGCGCGCCAGGCCCTCCTGCGTCAGGAGGACGTCGACGTCCGTCGTCATGCGCCGGTAGCCGTGAGCGTTGAGCGCCATCGCACCAGCGATCGCGTACGGGATCCCGTCTGCCTCGAGTGCAGCGGTGAGACGTCGGAGAGCGTGGTGGACGTCGCCGAGGCCCATGAAGAACTTCTCCGCAGCTTCTGCTGCGTCCCAGATGCCTCCCGACCGTGCATCGCAAGCCGCTCCGCTGCGCGAGTCCAAGGCGTCATCCTACGCGATTGCCGGCATCTCGACCCTCGAACGCCTCGACCATCACGCCGGTTCGATCTTCGGCACCAGCGCGTCCATCTCCTTGCGCAAGGAGGCATCGAGCACGAACGTGCCGCCGGGGATCAGCGAGGCTGCGAAGGCGAACGCGCAGCGACCCACACCCCAGCTGCAGCTGGTGGCAGCCCTGGCGAGGCTCGCGATGAACGCGACGAACAGGACGCCGTGGATCATCCCCACGATGCGGACCGCCATGGGGATGCCGGCCCAGTACTTGAGAGGCATCGCGATGAAGAGCAGGACCAGAAACGAGATCCCCTCGACGAACGCGATCACGCGGAGGCTCTTCAGGGCGCCCATGACGAGCGAGCATCGAAGCGTCGCGCGCGGAAACCAAGTGAAGAATGGAAACGAAAGCGCCCATCACGCGTCGCACCCGGGGCTTCCGCCGCCACATCTGCCGTTCGGCTGCAGGTTGTGAACGGCGAGTCAAAGCGACGTGCCATGCGGGCTAGGGTGGCCGCATGAAGCGACTGATGCTCGCCCCCATCCTGATCGGACTTCTCGGTTGCAGCGAGAGCGCGAGTCCTCGATCGCCCGCCTCCCACTCCAGCCCGCCGCCCCGAGATTCTTCGAGCGGCGCGCCGTCGGACTACGACCGCCTGCTCGCGGAGGTGCGAGATCTGGTGGACCGACGCGATCTAGACAAGGCCCAGGCTCTGGTCGACCAGGCCTACGCCAGTTCCCCGGACCGCGTCGAGGTGCGCTACGCGCGCGGCGTCGTCAGCGGCGCAGCCTGCAAGGCGTGGTTCTACGAGGACGGCTCGAGCAAGAGCGGTGCTGCCGCCTGCGAGCGCTGCATCGAGCAGATGAGCGACGTCCTCCAACGAGGTGGGTTCCGGCACGCCCACTACAACCGCGGGCATTGCAGGGGCTACCTGGGCCGCGATGGCGAGGCCGAGGCCGACTTCAGCGCAGGTCTCGCGACCCACTCGCCGCTCTGGGCCGCGCCGCGAACGGGAACGCGAGCGAGAACGGGAAAGCGACGAAGTACTTTTGCGCGCGCGCAGCCGCGAGGTAGAGCGCGCCCGATGCCCCGTCGGTCCTGGTTCGTCGCGCTCCTCCCGGCCCTGGTCGCCGCCTCCGTCACGGCCTCCGGGCTGACCGGCTGCTCCAGCTCCCAGCCGTCGCCGGCTTCGAGCTCGGGAACCGTTCCCACCGCGGAGGCTCCGCCCCTTCCCGCTGCAAAAGCACCGTCCGCGGCCGCCTCGACCGCTCCCGGCAGCGATGCGCCGGCGCCGCATGCAGCCACGTCGGCGTCGCCACCGGCATCAGCATCGGCATCGGCATCGGCATCGGCATCGGCATCGGCATCGGCCACGCCCGCCGCATCCGCTGCTCCTTCCGCGGAAGCCTCGCCTGACGTGGAGGTGAAGAACATCGGGATGCACGTCGGCGGTGGCGTCAACGACGCCTCCGAAAAAGCCCCGATCAAGCGCAGCGTCGAGCCTCACATGGGCGACTTCGCGAAGTGTTTCGCGAAGGCCGAGGACCCGAGCAAGGGGGGCGACCTCAGCATCGATCTCCGGATCGAGCGCGAGGGCGGCAAGGCCCAGGTGAAGCCGCCGAAGACTTCGATCAAGGGCGCCGACTTCAAGGCGTGTGCGGTGGCCGTCTTCGAGGGCGTCGACTTCGAAAAGCCCAAGGGCGGCACGACCGTCGTCAGCTACTCGCTGCGCTTCACGCCGAAGAAGTAATAATAGCGCCTGTCATTTTGTCCCACGTGGCGCTCAGATCGATCGTCACGTCGAGCCGCTTGAAGAGCGCGAACAGGCCGCCGAGCTTGCGGTGGAGGAAGATGAGCCGGCGGGGCGGCGCCGAGAAGCGCAGGCTCTGCACGAAGCGCGTGCCGACCTCACGCGTGCGCGACGTGTAGTCGGCGTCCGAGAACGCGAAGGCGCCTCGCTTCACGAACGGCTCGACCGCGAGGCGCATCATCTCGGCGAAGATGGCGCGAGAGGCGTCGCTCTCTCGCGGGTCGAGGAGATCGTGGGCGAGCCCGACCTCGATCAGGATCCGATCGTCACCCGAGCCCATCGCCCGCAGCATCTCGCGGTAGCTATGGCGAAACGCCATGTCATAAGTGAGGGTCGCACCGAAATCGAGCAGGACGATTTCCCCCGTGTTCGGGCGGATGAGGAAATTGCCGAAATTCGGATCGGTCTGCACCAGGCCCCACGCGAACAGCTCCTTGCAGAACAGGTCGAGCAGAGCCGTGGCTACCGCGTCTCGAGCCTCGCGTGGCGGGCCCGTCTCGAGCCAGGCGCCGAGCGGTACACCCTCTTCCCAGGTCATGGTCAGGACGCGCTTCGACGACAGGCGCGGCATGCTCTGCGGCACCACGAAGCGCGCATCGCCCGCGAGCAGCTCGCCGAACGTCTCGAGGTAGCCGCGCTCACGCTCGTAGTCGGCCTCGAGGTGGAGGATGGTGCGCAGCTCCTCGAAGGTGCCGTGGAGATCGATGTGCCGCCGCCCGACGGTCAGCCAGCCTTGCGCGAGCTTCTCGACGAGGGCCAGATCGCTGTCGATGCTCTCGGCGATCCCCGGGTACTGGACCTTCACCGCGACCGGTATGCCGTGCGCAGTCGCCCGATGGACCTGTCCGATGCTGGCGGCGGCCGCCGCGATCTCCTCGAGACCGACGAGCACGGCGAGGCCCTCTTCACCGAGGTCGTCGACGATCACCTGGCGCACGACCTCGAACTCGACCGGCTCGGCCTGACCCTGGAGTTGCGCGAGGATCTGCTGCGCCTCGGGCGGCAGGATGTCGCTGGCATCGATCGAGAGCAGCTGCCCAGCCTTCATGAATGCGCCCTTGAGGCGACCGAGGCTGTCGGCGATCAGGTGCGCCTGGGCGACGCGCGCGGCGACGTCGGAGGACGCGACCTTCTCGAGCGAGGACGTCAGGCGCGCGCGCACGCTCCGCTTCAGCTCCTGGCCCGCGACGCCTGCCGCGAGCGACAACAGCTCCTTCGATCGGCTCCATGATGTCGACTTCATGTGGTCCTGAGGGTGCTTGGCGGCCCGGGCGGGTCGAGCGGACTCCCCAGCGGAGGGCCGAGCGGGCCGCCGAGCGGCGCATCCACCGTGTCCATCTCGGTGAGCGCGGAGGCTGACCCAGCCGTGGTTGCCGCGCCACCCGCAGCGCCTTGCCGCGTCGCCTCAAGCAGGCCTGGAAGCTCCTGCATCAAGGGGCGCTCGTCCGGTGATTTGGCAAGGAGGCGCCGGATCAGATCGTCGAGCGCCGACGGCGTCCCCGGCCGCAGCGCCGACAGCGGCGCCGCCGGTTCGCTCACGCAAGCGACGAGCAAGGCACCGAGCGACTCCGGGACCTCGAACGGGTACGTCCCGGCGAGCGCTCGAAAAAGCATCATCCCCACCGCGTAGACGTCGACGCGACCGTCGTAGGGTCGCGACAGAATCCGTTCGGGCGCAAGATAGAGCGGCGTGCCGACCACTCGCCCCACCGTCGTGCCGCCGCCGGCGTCGTCTTCGAGCTTGGCGATCCCGAAGTCGACGACCTTCACGATCTCGGTCCCGTCGGCCCCACGGTGTAGCAGCACGTTGGCCGGCTTCACGTCACGGTGAATGATGCCCAGTGCGTGCGCGGCAGCGAGGGCCCGACACGCCGGGACGATGATGGCGAATGCGCGCTCGATGGTCATGGGGCCTTCGGCGAGGAGGTCCTCGAACGTGCCGCCCCCGTAGAACTCCATCACGAGGTACGTCACGCCACTCGGCGTCACGCCTGACGCAAGGATGCGCACCGCATTGGGGTGGTCGAGACGCAGCGCGCTCTTGCCCTCGTTTTCGTAGCGCCGGCGTTGGCTCTCCTGGTCGCCGGGCTGAGGGCGCGTGACCTTGACCGCGACCTCGCCTCCTGTAGGAAGGTGCGTCGCGCGGTAGACGGCCGCCGTACCGCCCGCGCCGATCTTCTCCTCGAGGCGGTAGGCGCCGTCGAGGATCGTCCCGGCGAGCATGTCGGCGTACGCGGCGAAGATCTGGTCGGCATCGGCCCAGGCGCGCTGGAGCTCGCGGTTCTTGTCCGCCAGCTCGGCGTTCGCGCGTTCGAGCGCGCGACGCCCCCGCGACAGCGAGATCTGCATCCGCGCTCGGGCGAGCACCTCCTCCGCCTGGAAGGGCTTGGTCATGTAGTCCTGCCCCCCCGCACGGAAAGCCTCGAGCTTGTCCGCGACGTCGCTCAAGGCCGAAAGGAAGATGACGGGGATGTCGCGCAGCACCTCGTCGGCGCGGAGGGCAGCGCAGACCTCGTAGCCATCGAGGTCCGGCATGCTCACGTCGAGGAGCACCAGCTCAGGTGGGTGCGCGCGCATCGCCGCGAGCGCACGACGCCCGCTCTGCGCGACCCGCACCGAAAACGATGCCTCGCGGAGAATGCGGGCGAGCAGGCTCAGGTTGTTGGGGTTGTCGTCGACGACGAAGACCTCGCCTTCGATCTCCGTCGATGCTGGTGCAAGGGTCATCGCAGCCTCTCCAGCACGCCCAGCAGCTCGTCGAAGCGAAATCCGACAACCAGCTTCCGGAGCACCGTCGCGAGCACGCGGTGGGTCGCATCGACACGATCGATGACCTGCTGCGCGCCAATGTCGTCTCCCTCGACCAGGCACCTCTCTAGCTCGGCGCGTACGTCGGCAGGCAGCTCGCCGAGCTGCTCTGTCGACAGGGAGACGACGTCGCTCACGCGACTCGCCGGCGCTTGCTCCGCGAACGTGTAGCGAACGCCGAGGTGGCGCGACATCGTGGCGAACACGGTGTCCTCACGAAAGGGTTTGGAGACGATCTCGTCGCAGCCCGCTGCGAGGATCGAAGTCCGATCGTGCTCGAAGGCCGATGCCGTGAGCGCGACGATGACGGTGCGGCCGAGGCCGACTACTTCGGCGGCGCGGATGGCGCGCGTCGCCTCGTAGCCGTCCATCACCGGCATGCGTAGATCCATCCACACGAAGGTGGGGCGCCAGCTGCGCCAGATCTCGACGGCCTCGCGACCGTTGACCGCTTCACGCACCGGCAGGCCCACAGCGCGCAGCAAGTGACAAAGGAGCGTGCGGTTGTCGTCGGAGTTGTCGACGACGAGGATCCGCGGATGGACCTGTCCGGGCTCGAGCCCGATAACGCTCGATCGCTCGACGAGCGGTGCGCGCTCCTCGCCCGGCGGCAGAGGGATGGTGAAGGCGAAGCGCGTCCCACGTCCGAGCCCCGTCCGCACGGTGAGCTCGCCGCCGAGCATGCGCACGAAGTCGCGCGAGATGGACAGGCCCAGCCCCGTGCCTTCGGCGGAGCGCCTGCCGCCCGACGCCTGTGCGAAGGGCTCGAACACCCGCGGCAGCTCCTCGTCCGAGATGCCGCAACCCGTGTCCTCGACCTCGAACGTCACGCGCCCGTCGGCGAGGCGAGCCCGCAGCGCAACCCCACCCACCTCGGTGAACTTCACGGCGTTGCCGATGAGGTTGATCAGGACCTGACGGAGCTTCCCCTCGTCTCCTCGAACCATTGCCGACGCGCCGAAGGCGGACGGGCCGATGTCGTGGTCGAGCACCATCCCGAGGCCGCGCGCCTGGGCGCGAAGATGGAACATCTCGCGCAGACTGCCGAGGAGACGCGTCAGCTCGAAGTCGACCGGATGAAGCTCCGTCTCGCCTGCCTCGATCTTGGCGATGGAGAGCACGTCGTTGATGAGCCCCAGCAGGTGTTCGCCCGAGCGGGAGATAATCCCCAGGTGCTGGCGTTGGTCGGACGACAGATCGCGGTCGCGCTCGAGGATCTGGACGAAGCCGAGGATGGCATTGAGGGGCGTGCGCAGCTCGTGGCTCATGTTGGCGAGAAAGAGGCTCTTGGCCTTACTCGCCTCGACGGCCTCGCGCTCCGAATGCTCGAGGCGCATGGTCGCTCCGGTGAGCTGCGCTTCGACCTCCTTGCGCGCCGTGATGTCGCGGATGATCCCGGTGTAGAAGTCCTTGTCGCCCTCTTTCCAAGCGGCGAGCGAAAGCTCGACGGGGAACTCGGTCGAGTCGGCCCGCAGCCCCGCCAGCTCCACGGTCTTGCCGATCACGCGCCGCTCGCCACCTCCGCGGACCCGCGCGAGCCCCGATTCGTGCGCGGCGCGAAAGCGCTCGGGGATGAGCGCGGTCAGGGGTCGACCGAGGATCTCTTCGCGCTGGTAGCCGAACATCCTGGCCGCGCAGCCGTTCCAGGACACGACGTTTCCCTCCGCGTCCGCCGTGACGATCGCGTCGTTGGCGGTCTCGGTGAGACTCCGCAGTCGCCCCTCCGACGCGCGAAGCGCTTCCACTGCGCGCGAGCCCTCGATCTTCCACCCGAGCTGCAGGCCCAACGTTTCCATCACGTCGAGGAGGGGAAGATCGGGCGAGGCGGGCTCGGCCGACGCGAACTCGAGAACCAGCACGACCTCGCCGGCGGCCCACACCGGGAACGCGAACGCCGCGTGGATTCCCACCTCGCGCGCGACGTCACCGCGCGGGAAGTTGCCGTCCGCGAGCACGTCGACGACCCAGTGGGCCTTGCCGGAGGCAAGCACACGTCCCGGAAGCCCGATCCACGGTCCGAAGCGAGTCGCCTCGCTCGCCTCGCGGAACGGCTCGAAACGCGACGGCTCGGACAAGTGCCACAGGTGGGCCGACTCGAGCGCGCCGTCGGGAGCGCGCCGCATCGCGTGGCCGAGCGGCCAGCCCGTCGCGCGACACACCTCGCGCAGGACAGCGACGACGGTCTCGTCGAGATCCACCGATCTGGCGGAGGCGACGGACACGGCCTGCAGGAGCGAGCGCGCTCTCTGCTCGGCCCGCAGCTCTTCTTCGAGTGCGCTGGCGGTGAGCACTGGGCGGCACGTTAGTCCCGGCGACCCTCCTTCTCAAGAGCGCGCGGTCCGCCGACGTGAACCACCGTGGAGTAAGATCCGGGCCTTGGGCCCCATCGGCGAGACGCTCGATCAGCACTGGCCCGACCACCAGCGCGACGCCGCCATCGAGCCGTTGCCGGGTGTCGTCCTCGTGGCGTCCGCGGGAGAGCCGATGTGCGCGGCGCTGGCTCTCCGCGACGCACCGCTCCTCATCGGGCGAGGTCGCTTCGGCGACGTCATCCTGGAAGATGGTTGCCTCTCTCGCCGCCACGCGAGCATCGCGCGCGACGGACGAGTATGGGTCGTCACCGATCTCGGGAGCCGCAACGGCTCGGCCCTCGAAGGCCTCGTGTTCCACGGCGAGCGGCGGGCGGAAGGGGATCGCCTCCTGCGCGTGGGAGACACTCTGCTGCTACTCCGAGACGACGTTCGCGGCTTCCTCGCTGCGGGGGTCCACGACAGGGCTGGCGTGACGTCAGGTCCCACCCTGCGCGAGGTCTGGGCGCGCATCGCGGACGCTGCACGCGAGGGCGATACGTTCCATGTGACCGGCGAGTCCGGCTCGGGCAAGGAGCTCGCGGCGCGACACTTCCACGCATCGGGGCCGCGCGCGTCGGGGCCGTTCGTCGCGGTCAACTGCGCCACGATCCCGAGCACGATCGCCGAGCGCCTCCTGTTCGGCGCGAAGAAGGGGGCGTTCTCCGGGGCCGACGCCGACGCAGACGGCTATTTGCAATCCGCCGACGGCGGCACGCTCTTCCTCGACGAGATCGCGGAGCTCGATCTGCAAGTCCAGGCCAAGCTGCTGCGTGTCCTCGAGACGCGGGAGGTCACGGCGCTCGGCGCATCGCGCGCGCGCAAAGTCTCGCTCGGCATCATCTCGGCGACCCACGGCTCGCTCCGAACCGCCGCCGATCAAGGTCGTTTCCGTCACGATCTCTTCTTCCGACTGGGCCGACCCGACGCGACGATCCCTCCCCTACGCGCGCGCCTTGAAGAGATTCCTTTCCTCGTCCGCGATGCGCTCGCCACTTCCGGAGCGCTCCGCGCGCACGCGTCACTGGTCGAGGTCGCCCTGCTCCGCCCGTGGCCTGGCAACGTGCGCGAGCTGTTCGTCGAGATGCGCGAGGCGGCGGGAGCCGCGATTGCGCGCGGCGCGGACCGTGTGGAGGCGGCGGACCTCTCGCCCGACGCGGGCGCGCGTCTCTGCCCGCCGACACCGCCGACACCGCCGACACCGGCCACGCCGGCCGCCCCGACTGCGGAGCCGAGCGAGAGGACGGGCGACCGGTCGCGGACAACACGCGCCAAGAACGCATCCAAGGCGACCAGCATGGCGCCGCCCCGCGAGGTTCTGGTCGCGGCGCTGCAAGCATCGGGCGGAAACATCACGCACGCCGCGCGCGCCCTGACGCTCCACCGCACCCAGCTCCGCCGCTGGCTCCTGCGCTACGGCCTCGACGGGAGCGCGGCGAGCGACCAAGACGACGGTTTCAGCTCCGGATAGTGCGATTCCCGGAGCCGCCACGTAGGTCGCCAACGACGCCGCCGACGGGCCAGCTGTGTCGGCGTGTCGGTGTGTCGGTGTGTCGGCGCTCGTGCCGAGCGATCCGTCGATCCTCGATAGTTTCGCGCGCGCGGCTTTCCACCATCGACGGCACGAACCTTGGATCGTCGTGATGGCATGAACATCGATCGCCTCCGCAGCAGCTTCGATCTCGTCGTGTCGCGTGACGCCCTCGTCATCGAGCGCTTCTACGAGATCCTCTTCGCTCGCTACCCGCAATCACAGCGACTCTTCGGCCGCAGCAGCAAGCAGGCGCAGGCCGCGATGCTCACGTCGGCACTCGCCTCGGTGCTCGACAAGATCGAGGACGGCGCGTGGCTCGAGTCGACGCTCATCCCGCTCGGGGCGAAGCACGTCGGATACGGCGTCACCGACGTGATGTACGACTGGGTCGGCGAGTGTTTGCTCGCCGCGCTCGAAGAGGTCGCCGGCGACGATTGGAGCCCGGAGCTCGCCGCGGACTGGTCGGCTGCCTACGGAGCCGTCGCCGGCTTGATGAAGAAAGGCGCCGGCGCTGCCCTCGCGGCGTGAGTCGCTTGCTGCGCCCTCAGGGCGCCGCCGCCTCGTCCACCACCCAGACCACACGACCGGAAGCCGTTGCGAGGACGCGCGCCGGGACCTCCTCGTTCGATCCGGGGGCGAGCGCGCGCAGGATCGGCCCCCTCTTCGCAGCACCCTTCGCGAGCACGACCACGAGTCGCGCCGTCATGACGAGGGGCACCGTGACGGTCAGTCGCGGCTCCAGCCCGTCGCTGGCCTCGACCGCAGCCACCAGCCGGTCATCGATGGCCGTCGAGCCGCGCCCGGGAAACCACGACGCCGTATGCCCGTCATCGCCGATGCCCATCACCACAACGTCGAGAGCCACGGCGCTCGTCACGCCGAAGCTCAGGCGGATGCGCTTTTCGTAGTCGCGTGCCGCCGCCTCGCGATCGACGCGCTCCGCTTCCATGCGGGTGAGCTTGCCGCCCGCGCGGATCGCCGGATCGAGCGCGGAGGCGATCATCTTGAAGTTGGAGCGCTCATGGTCGGGCGCGACCGCCCGCTCGTCGACCAGGTACCACTCGGTCTGGCTCCAAGGCAGCTGGTAGCCTGCGAGGGCCCGATACGTCGGCGCTGGCGTCGAGCCGCCGGACAGCGCGATTCGCGCGACGCCGCGATCCCGCACCGCCTCGTCGATCGCGCGGGCGACGACCTCTGCGCCGAGCGACGAAAGCTCGGTGTCGCTCGCAGCAACCAGGATCTCGGGCTCTCGCGAGGCTTGGCTCATGTTTGCTCCCACCACGTCTCCCACTTCGCCCCGGTCAACGCGGCCTCCTTGTAGACGGCGTCGCCCTCGGTCGCCTCGATCGCCTTGACGAGCACCCACGTCTCGTCGTGATGGCCGAGGGCCATGTCGTGCGCCGAGGCGCGCCCTGCGCCGCCTGGCCCCCCGGCGCCCCCGCTGCGCGACCAATGCACGCTGCCTCGGGTCGACGTGTCGCCATCCGGCTTGCGCGCCACCTCGCAGCGCACCGACTGTTCGCCTTTGCCGGCCTCGATCGAGATCGCAACGAGATCGCCGGGCTCCGCGCTCGCTGCCTCCTCGATGCTGACGGCGATAGCTCGTCCGTCAGCGCGCCGCGCACCGCCGCGCCCGAGCTCGGACCAACCGAGACGCGAGGCGAGCCACCCCAAGAAGAGGTGCGACGGATCGGCGCCGCCTGGTCGTGGTTTGGCGCGCATGATCGTCACCCGTTCGATTGCGTGGCCCAGGTCCGGCGCTTCATCGAAGAAACGAGCCACAAGCTCGCGCCAGGAAAAGCTGCGCACCCACGCGCGATCGGCGAGCGGCCCGCGCGCACGCGAGATCAGCTCGGCGATCGGACCGAGCCGCATGCGACGGGAGTCGACCACGACGCGGTCGGCGACCTCGACCACGGCGTAGACCAGCAAGCTGGGCGCCCCGGCGACCACCTCCGCGATGACCGGCACTTCCGGCACGACGAGCGACCGGACCACACTCGCCGCGCGCTCCGCGGCGACCGCGCCAAACCCGATCTCCACGCGGTCATTGCAGACGCTGGTGCCGGCGCTGGGCCGGCAGACGCCGCTGACTTCGTGCCAGAGCGCCCAAGGCTCGAGACGACCGTCGACCCACACGAGCAGCACGCGCCCGGCGTGTGTCTCGGCGATGTTGTCGGTCATCTCCCGCAACGTGTCGAGTTCGCTCGGAGGCGTCGCGACCACGTAGTTCAACGTGCTGGCGCGGACTTTGGTCGCGCCAGTCGACGGATCGGGCACCGACCAGATCGAGGCCAGCTCGCGCTCGATCGCCGCGACGGTGTCGCTGGGCTTGCCCGTCGCGGCGTCTCGGGGAGCGCTCACGGCTCCCTCCACCGATCTCCCTCCGGCAGGAGCGCGTCGGCTTCCTTGGGGCCCCAACTACCTGCTTCGTAGGAGGCGAGCGGGGCCTTCAGGTTCTTCCACCCTTCGAGGATGGGGTCGATGAACGCCCACTGCGCCTCGACCTCGTCGTCGCGGGTGAAGAGTGTCGCGTCGCCGCGCATCGCGTCGAGGAGCAAGCGCTCGTACGCCTCCGGGCTCGACGAGCCGAAGGCCGCGCCGAAGAGGAAGTCCATCGCGACGTCGCGGATGGCGACCCCCCCGCCCGGCACCTTCGCGCCGAAGCGGAGGCTGATGCCTTCATCGGGCTGGATGCGCAGGACCAGCTGATTGGGTGTCGCGGCGCCACCGCCCGCTGCGTCGAATAGGCGATGGGGCAACGGCTTGAAGTGCAGCACGACCTCGGCGAGACGCCGGCGGAGGCGCTTGCCGCTGCGCAGGACGAACGGAACCCCGCCCCAGCGGAAGTTGTCGATGGCGAGCCGCATCGCGACGAACGTCTCGGTCTCGCTGTCCTTGGCGACGTCCGGTTCCTCGCGGTAACCCGGCACCTTGTCGCCGCGGATCGAGCCCGCCGCATACTGGCCGCGCACGGTCTGGGTGAGGATGTCCTCGCCACGGATGGGGCGCAGCGCCCGCAGGACCTTCACCTTCTCGTCGCGCACCGAGTTGGCGTCCCACGCGATGGGGGGCTCCATCCCGATCATGGTCAGGACCTGCAGCGCATGGTTCTGCACGATGTCGCGCGTGATGCCCGTCCCTTCGTAGAACTTGCCGCGGCCCTCGACGCCGAGATCCTCCGCGACGGTGATCTCCACCCGGTCGACGTGCTGACGGTTCCACAACGGCTCGAAGATCGTGTTGCCGAAGCGCAGCACGATGACGTTCTGCACCGTCTCTTTTCCGAGGTAGTGATCGATTCGGTAGATCTGCGACTCGTCGAGCTGGGAGAGCAGCTCGCGGTTGAGCGCTCGCGCGCTGGGGAGATCCGTGCCGAAGGGCTTCTCCACCACGACATGCTGGAAGGCCGCGCCAGACGTGCGATCGGGGGCCTTCACCAGCCCTGCTTCGACCAGGCCATGCACGATGGTCGGCATCTGATCGGGGCCTACCGCGAGGTAAAACAGGCGCGAACCGTTGGTGCCGTGCTCTTTGTCGACCCTCTCGAGCTCCGCCGCGAGCTTCTTGTAGGTCTCCGGATCGTGGAATTCGCCCTGCACGTACGAGGTGCGTCGCGCCAGATCGCTCCACACGTCTTGGTCGATGGGCTTGCGGCGCGAGTGCTTGGCGACCGCCTCCTTCATCTGATCGACGAAAGGCAGCGGGCGGCGCGCCACGCCGATCACCGCTGAATTCTGGGAGAGCAGCCGCGACAGAGCCAGGTTGTAAGCCGCCGGAACGAGCTTGCGTTTCGTCAGGTCACCGGAGGCCCCGAACAGCACCAGCGCGCATGGCGGCGCAGTCCGATCGGCGGGCATCCCTTCGCGTAGCGGGTTGCCGGCCGGCGCCGCGCCCTTCTTGTCGTCCGAATCGCCCGCCTTGGCCATCAGCCCCACTCCGTGTGGAAGTCGCCCTCGCGATCGAGCCGCTTGTAGGTGTGCGACCCGAAGAGATCGCGCTGCGCCTGAGTGAGGTTGGCGGGGAGCCGCTCGCGACGGAACGAGTCGTAGTAGCCCAGCGAGGCCATCGTGGTCGGCAGCGGCAGCCCCTGCGTCGCTGCGGTCGCCACGACCCGGCGCCAGCCGGCCTGCCGCGCCTCGAGCTCGCCGCGGAAGTACGGATCGAGCAGGAGGTTTTCGAGCTGCGCGTCGCGCGCGTAGGCCTCCTTGATCCGCCCTAGGAAGCGCGCGCGGATGATGCATCCGTCCTGCCAGATGCGGGAGATCTCGCCCAGATCGAGGTCCCATTTGCGCAGCTCGCTCGCCGCGCGAAGCAGCCCGAGCCCCTGCGCGTAGCTGACCATCTTGGATGCGTAGAGAGCGCTCTTCACGTCCTCCACCAGCTGCTTCTTGTCGAGCCCGGCAGGCGCCGCTGGCATCGGTCCCGGGAGAATCTTGGAGGCCGCTACGCGCGTCGCCTTTTGAGCCGAGAGGATGCGCGCCTCGACGCTGCTGGCGATGGTGGCGACCGGTACCGAGAGGTCCGATGCGTCCTGCACCGTCCATTTGCCGGTGCCCTTCATCCCCGTCGCGTCGAGGATCTGGTCGACCAGGCGACCGTCCCCGTCAGGAAACAGCGGGTCCTTCTGCTTGAAGATGCGCGCCGTGATCTCGATGAGGAAGCTCTCCAGCTCGCCCTCGTTCCACTTCGAGAACGTCTCGGCGAGCTCGTCGTCGTCGAGACCTCCGAGCGTCTTGAGCGCGTCGTAAGCCTCGGCGATGAGCTGCATGTCGCCGTATTCGATGCCGTTGTGCACCATCTTGACGTAGTGGCCGGCGCCGCCCGGGCCCATGTACGCGACGCAGGGGCCATCGGCGTGCTGCGCCGCGATTTTCGTCAGGATCGGCTTCAGCTCTTCCCACGCCTCGCGATCGCCGCCCGGCATCATGCTCGGCCCGTGGCGCGCCCCGTACTCGCCGCCGGAGACGCCCATGCCGAAGTAACGGATCTTCTTCGACTCGAGCTCGAGCGCGCGGCGCTCGGTGTTCTTGAAGTACTCGTTTCCGGCGTCCACCAGCATGTCGCCGGGCTCGAGCAGCGGCAGCAGGCGTTCGATCGTCTTGTCGACGACGTCGCCGGCCTTCACCAGCATCACGATCCGACGCGGCTTGCGCAGCGACTGCACGAACTGCGCGAGGTCCTCGAAGCACGAGACCTTCTTGCCTTCGGTCTCCTTGCGAAAGCGCGCGACCGGCTCCGGCCAGGCGTCCCACGCCGATGCCGAAAAGCCTTTTTCTTCGAGATTCAGGACGATATTCCGTCCCATGACCCCGAGCCCCACCATGCCGATGTCGACGTTCGTCACGCGCGCCTCCAAGGGCGCGAGGCTACGCCCGTCATCAGGCCCGCGCTGCCGTAACTTCGACGAAACCGCAGAGATGCGTTAAGGGGCGGGCATGACGTCGCCGCTGCCCCTGCCCCGCGTGAAGGTGCCGCACCCGCACGTCCGATGCGACGTGACGGTCCTGGCGGGGAGCCCGCACGTCGAGGGATCGAAGGTGCCTGTCCGCCGGCTCTGGTCGTGGCACAAGTCCGGCATCGCTATCGAGACGCTCCTCAAGCGCTACCCGCAGCTCGGCCCGGCGAAAGTCCTCGACGCGCTCGCCTTCGCCTACGACAACACCGACGTCATCGAGGCCGACCTCGAACGCGAGGAGTCGATCCTCAGCGAGCGCGAGGCCAAGCCCGAGCACCCGCGCGCCCAGATGGCCCTGCCCTTCGCTGGCGAGCCTGCTCCGCGCCGCCGCCGCTGAGGGCCGAAGCGACGCGCAGATACCGCCGTCCGCTGGCACCCACGACGCAGCCGGTCCACGGTCGCGCAGCCGATCATGAGCTTCGCCGAGATTCTCCTGCTGGCAGCAGCGCTGGCGCTCGACGCTGCCGCCGTCGCCGCGGCGCGCGGGCTGGGCGCTTCGCGGGTGCGGCTGCGCGACGCGGTGCTCGTCGGCGCGATGTTCGGCGGCTTCCAGGCGGGGATGCCAGCGATCGGCTACGCCTTGGGCGCCGGCTTCGGAACCTACGCGCAGGCGTGGGACCATTGGATCGCCTTTGCGTTGCTCGCGCTGGTCGGGCTCAACATGGTGCGCGGTGCCATCAAGGCGCGTCAGGCGGAAGATGAGGCGGGCGACGATGTCGCCGACAGCGCATTTTCCGTGGTGAAGCTTCTGCCCCTCGCGCTGGCGACGAGCATCGACGCGCTGGCGGCTGGCGTGAGCTTGCCCATGGCCGGCGCGCCCCTCGGCAAGTCGATCGCGACCATCGGAGCCGTCACGTTCGCGACGTCGGCGGCTGCTGCCCTCGCTGCCCGCAAGCTGGGCGCGGCGCTCGGCGAGACGATCGAAAAGCGCCTCGGCCTGGTCGCCGGTCTCGTCCTCTGTGTGCTCGCGGTGAAGGTTCCGATCGACCACATCCGCGGCGGATTCTGAGGCGATGAGCGCCCGGAATCGGAAGCTTCCGCGGGACGCCGGAAGAGCACATTCGCTGCCTCAGTTGGTGACAATCGCCACACTGCCATCGCCGCATCCCCACGGAATGACACGAGGTACGTCCAGGCACGGTGATCGCAGGGCGCGGCCGCCGATGAGGTCTCCCCGCATGCCCGTTCGACATCCCATGTTCTGGAAACGCTTCGCCGCACCATTCGCGCTGATCGCGCTGGGCTCGCCGATGCTGGGGAGCTGCGCGCAGCTCAAAGGGCTCCCCGGTCCAGCGGGCGACCTCGCCGACGCTGCCGGAGGGTGCGACGAGTTCGCCTCCGGCAACTTCGGCGACCTCAAGATCGACACCAATGCCAAGGGCTTTCTCAAGGCTTCGCACGACTTCAAGAAGCTCACCGTCGACCTCGAGGCGGACCTCATCGCCTCGTGCAAGGAGCTGGGCAACGCGATCGGTGCGGACGAAAAGGCACTCGACACCAACCCCGACAACGGCGAGGGCGCCAGACGAGCGTGCGGCGCGGTCTCGGCGAAGATCGACGCCATCCTCACAGCTTCCGGTGGCGGCGGGCTCGACGTGCAGATCTCGAACCCCAAGTGCTACGCCGACATCGAAGCCCTCAACAAGTGCTTCGCGAAGTGCGGCGCGGTGATCAGCCCCGGCGAATTTAAGGCCAGCTGCAAGGGCGGCGAGATCTCGGCGAAGTGCGACGGCAGCTGTTCGGGCACCTGCCGGGTCGAAGCGGGCGCCGACTGCAAGGGGAGCTGCAGCGGCAGCTGCTCCGGCAGCTGCGAAGCAGGCTTCAGCGGCAAGTGCGGCGGCAACTGCGACGGCACTTGCGACGGCAAAAACACCAAGGGCAAGTGCGCCGGCACCTGCGACGGCAAGTGCGACGCCAAGGCCGAAGGCAGCTGCAAGGGCACCTGCAGCGGCAGCTGCAGCGCCAGCTGCGAGATGAAGGCGCAGGCCGAATGCAAGGGTCAGTGCGAGGGCGAGTGCACTGGCAAGGCCGAGGCGCCCAAGTGCTCCGGCGAGTTCGAGCCGCCCAAGGTCGACCTGGCCTGCCGCTCCAACTGCAGCCTCGAGACGATGGGCGACGTGAAGTGCGATCCCCCCGGCGTGACGCTCCGCGCCAAGGGCAAGGCCAGCGCAGATCTCGACAAGCTCATCGCCGCGCTGCGCGTTTCACTCCCCAAGATCGCCGCGATCCAGCTGGGTGCCGCGGAAAAGCTCGGCAAGGCCGGCGCGGGTGTCGCCGCACAAGGCCAAGGCATGGTGAGCGCTGCATCGAGCGGCGGCGCCAAGGCGCTCGTCTGCCTCAAGGCCGCCATCCAGGCGAACCTGGAGGCGACCGCCTCGGTCAACGTCAACGTCAAGGCCAGCGCGAGCGTGAGCGGCTCGGCAAAGGGCCAGGCCAAGGCAGGCGGTTGATGCCTCACATCGGCTGACGGCAGGTCAGCGGATCGGCGTCGCGAACGGCCCCGTCCTCGTTCACGGGGACGACGGGCGGTTCGCGATGAGCTCGTGCGCTCGTCGACCCCACGTCGCCGCGTCAGAGCTTTTCGTCGCCGTCCTGGGTGCGCTCCGGCATGTCCTCCGGCGCGATGGTTCGCTTCGCGGTCACGTCGTAGTCGACCGTGCAGGGCAGCAGATGGAACAGCGGGCCGTTCGCCCCGTAGAGGTTGGTGCAGTCCGATCCTTCGGTGGGCTCGAAGACGTAGGTGAAGCGACCGTTGAACCCTTCGACGTCGTCACCGGCGCTGTCCAGCGAGCCGCTCGCCTTGTCGGTCCGCCGGATGGTGCACTCCGGCAACCAGGCCGGGTCCTCCTCGGTGCGCATGTCGACGTCGAAGGAGATCTCGAACGAAAACTGTCGATCGTCCTCCTCCAGCGGCCCCTCGACGATGTCCTTGCCGTTGTCCCAGAGCAGCTGGTTCGGGGTCTTGCGCAGATCGACATCGTACTGCCAGGTCTTCGTCATGCCGAGGGCGCCTTCGCCGCATTCGTTCAGCTTGGCCTTGGCCTCGACGTGGAACCTGCCGAGCACCGTTCCGGGTCCCGGGTCCGCGTTACCGATGCAGGCCGCGATCGAGGCCCCGCAGCCGACCAGCACCGCAGCCGCCATGACCACCCCGGGCAAGCTCGCGCGCGATTGCATGGCTCCTTGTCTCAGAGCGGGCCGGCAGACGCCAAGAACCCAGCGCTTCATCGACCCCTTCGGCGAGTGCTCAACGACCGAGACGCGAGCCCTGGCGTCGCGAACCTTCGCTTCCCAAAAGAAACGGGCCGGAAGGTCTGCACCTTCCGGCCCGCCGGCCTCATCGCGGAGGCCCATGCGTTCGTCGTCGTTCCTGGTTTCGCAGCCTCTTCACGCCTCGTACGACGGCGGCCAGCACCGTCGGCTCAGCGTGGGTCTGCGGGGTCCGAGCGACGCCCGCGTTGGTCGCCAGCGGGACTAGGCCGCGGCCTCCGCGTGAGAGCCCATCGACTTTTGCATGGTGACCATCCTCCTCCGGCGTGCCGGCACCGTTGGGGCCGAGGCGTGCTGTGACGAGCTTTTCCATCGTGGGGTCGTCTCGGTAGTCGAGACCACCCTGCCGACTTGTCGCTCGAAAGCCGCTCGGCCTCTCGGGGGTGTTCCGTTATCGGTCTCGGTTGGCTGCGCTGTCTGCGCTCGACGTCAGTCGAGCCTCGACGATGCGCAACCGTCCTCGAGCGATACAGCTTGAAGGGCCGGAGTCATCCCCGACAGGACCAATCCCGGAGCTTTCGCCCCCACCTCAAGCAACGATGAGTACGAGCCTAACACTGGCTTTCGTCTTCGCAACGTCTGCCGTCGCGACGTCTTCAGCCGCGATGCTGCTCGCCTGCGTTGCGGGCCAGCTCTGCCCTATGCAGGCTGCCGAGGGCGGGTATAAGGTCCGCCACCTTTGTGAAGCCGGATCCTAATCAAGTCGGTTGGGCCGTCGCGATCGGCCTTGTGGCCTCCATCGTCGCGATGCTCGTGGACCGCAGGCTCGACGGGCGTACGCGCTCGTATTTCCGGTGGGTCGCTGCGGCGGTCGGTTCCGGTGGTGTCGCCTACGGGATCGGGCGCATCGTCCCCGACTACGCCCGCGCGGTGGACGTGGCCAAGGCGGCGGTGGCCCTGACCGCTGCCGCGCTCGTCTTCTACGAGTGGCAGCGTGCGCGCATCCACCGGCCCATCGCCGAGCGATGGAAGAAGTTCGTCGGCATCACGCTCGGCGTGATCGCGATCTGCCTCTACTTCAGCGCCTTCAAGTTCGGCTACCCGAAGTACTGGCACCGCTGGGACCAGTACCACTACTACATGGGAGCCAAGTACTTCCCCGAGATCGGGTACGACGGGCTCTACAAGTGCAGCGCGATCGCGCAGCACCAGATCGGCAAGATCACGTGGGAAGAGGAGGCCGACGACAACCTCCCCGCCGATGCCAGCATCGGCGCAAAGCTCAAGGACGGCCTGGCGGAGACCTTCGGCACGAAGAAGCCGAAGATGAAGTCGCGCAGCCTCGACATGAAGGCTGAGCTCGAGTCCAAGGGCAAGACCGTCCGCAAGCTCGGTGGCGACAACCTCCTCATCCCCGTCAAGGAGCTGATCGACAACCCCGAACAGTGCATCAGCCGATTCAGTCCCGATCGCTGGGAGCAGTACAAGAAGGACGTCATCTTCTTCAGGACGACCAGCGACAAGAAGTACTGGGACGATATGCAGCGGGACCACGGGTACAACCCGCCTCCCGTCTGGACGCTCGCCGGCTACCTGATCGGCAACCTCAGCCACGCGACCGTGGGCTTCATGCAGGCCCTGGCGATGATCGACATCGTCTACCTGTTCGGCGTCTTCGCGGCGTTGTGGTGGGGCTTCGGCTGGCGCGTCGCCGCCGTCGGCGCGATCTTCTGGGGCACCCAATCATCCGCCCCCTTCTATTGGACGGGCGGAGCATTCCTTCGACAGGACTGGCTGTTCTTTCTGGTGCTTGCGGCGTCGCTGACGCGCAAGCGCTGGTTCGCGCTGGCCGGCGCGTCGATGGTCTATGCGGGCTTGCTCCGCATCTTCCCTGGCCTGGTCGTGGTCGGCTGGCTCGTGGTGTGCGGCGCCTTCATCTGGCGCAACAAGCGGATCCGGCCCGAGCACCTGCGCACCATCATCGGTGGCTGCATCGCCGCGGCCGTTCTCATGGGCGCGAGCCTCGCGGTCGTCGGCAAGGACAGCTACCACAAGTTCTACGAGCACACGCTCAAGGTCCACGACCAGACCCCGCTGACCAATCACATGGGTCTGCGAGTGATCGTTTCGCACAACGTCGGCGCCGGCAAGGCGTCCGGCCGGATGAAGTACACGAAAGACGTCTCCCTCGTGGACCCGTTCGAGACGTGGAAGAGCATGCGTCTCGAGCGGTACAAGAAGTACCACCTCGTCGCGTACGGCCTGATCGCCGCGACGCTGGCCTTCTTCATATTCGTCGTGCGGCGCGTACGCTCGCTCTGGATCGCCCAGTGTTTGGGGCAGATCTGGATCATCATGCTGTCGCAGCTCACTTGTTACTACTACTCGTTCATGATCCTCACCGCGCCGCTGACCAAGGTGAAGCGAGGCATCGAGCCATGGCTGTTCGGGCTCGCTGGCGTCTCGCAGGTCTGCTGGATGACGATGGGGTGGAACGATGATCGCTACACGGCCCTCACGTACATCTCGCTCGCGTTCTGCATCGGTCTGCTGGTCGTGTTCGCTCCCCGCGACTTCCTCGAGCGCACGGGTCTGCTGAAGCTCGGGCGGCCCACGCCGGCGCCCGAACCCGCCAAGACTGCTCCGCGCGTCGCCTCCTCCTCGAAGCCCTGATCCGAACCATCCCGATCCGCCCTCCCCAGCGCCCTTTTGGGGGGCCTTGCGCGCGTCGAAACGACTGCGCGAGGCCGAGTGTGCCCCCGCGAATGAGCCCTCGACCTGCCGCCGACAGCATCCCTGGTGTGTCCGCCGACGATCGCGTCGTCGGCGCGTTCCGCCGCGTGCCACGCACCGGCGTTATCTACGTGATGGGCGAGGCCCAGCGCCTCGGCTACCGGTACACGTCGACTCCCGATGAGGAGGACTGGTGCAACCTCGGTCAGGGCATGCCGGAGACGGGCATGCTCGCCGGCGGGCCGCCGCGCATCGAGCACATCGCCATCGACGTCGACGACCAGGAGTACGCCCCCGTCGCTGGCACCTGGGAGCTGCGCGAAGCGGTCGCCGACTTCTACAACCGCGCCTACCGCCGCGGGATGCCGACGAAGTACAGCGCCGAGAACGTCGCCATCTCGGGCGGTGGTCGCACCGCCCTCACTCGCGCCGCCGCAGCGCTGGGGCAGATCAACCTGGGGCACTTCCTCCCCGACTACACGGCGTACGAGGAGCTGCTCGACGTCTTCCGCCTCTTTTCGCCCATCCCAATCCTGCTCGAGAGCGAGAAGGGTTACGCGTTCTCGGTCGGCGACCTGCGACGCGAGATCCAGGGGCGAGGGCTCGGCGCGATCCTCGCGAGCAACCCGTGCAACCCCACGGGGCGGCACGTTCGCGGTGAAGAGCTGGCAGCTTGGGTGCGCACCGGCAAAGAGCTCGACTGCACGTTGCTCTTCGATGAATTCTATTCGCACTACGTGTACGGCACCGGTGGCCCTGCCCCGATGGAGAGCGCAGCCCGCTACGTGGAGGACGTCGACGCCGACCCCGTGGTGATCTTCGACGGCCTGACCAAGAATTGGCGCTATCCGGGGTGGCGCGTCACGTGGACGGTCGGCCCGCGTGAGGTCATCGATGCGGTGGCGAGCGCCGGCAGCTTCCTCGACGGAGGCGGATCCAAGCCGATGCAACGCGCGGCGATCCCCCTCCTCGACCTGGAGCTGGCGAAGCGCGAGACCGCCGCCATTCAGTCGACCTTCTCGAAGAAGCGCGACGCGATGATCGCGGGCCTTCGCAAGCTCGGGGTCTCGATCGACGTCGAGCCCGAGGGCACGTTCTACGTCTGGGGCTCGGTCGCCGAGCTGCCCGACGGCCTCTCGGATGGGTCTTCGTTCTTCCGCGCCGCCCTCGACCACAAGGTGATTGTCGTGCCGGGGCAGTTCTTCGACGTGAACCCAGGCAAGCGTCGAACCGGGCGGGCGTCCCGTTTCGCCCGCCACCTCCGCTTCTCCTTCGGTCCCAGCCAGGAAGTGCTGACCCGTGCGTTGACCCGGCTCGAAACCATGATCGACGCGTACCGTTGATCGATCGTCCGGTCGGAGATGCGGGTGGCCCTTTTTTTTCGCCAGTGCCCGGACCCGACCGTTTCCCCGGTATCTGCTGGGTTGTCCTGCACATTTGGGCGGTGCGACGGGGTGCGCTGTAGCATCCGACGACATCTGGGCTGGCGGACGACCCCACACCCGATCTAAGGTGTGCGCCGCCTGGAGTCGGGGGGGCCTGCCTCGCAGCAGACGTAAGCAGCGGGGCGCTCGAGAAGAGGTTGCGGTTTGACCTCGCTCGGTGGCAAACGCCCCCCCAGGCGCCGGCGCGCATCTGCGGGAGAACCCGATGTCACGGGCATCCCGCCCCTGACGTCAGTGGCCGCATCGAATGCACGATCGGTCCGATACCGGAGTGAGAACCATGCACTTGTCTCGGAAGTATCTTTCCTCAGCAATGGTCCTGTCGGGCTTCGCGGTCCTCAGCAGCGCCCTCGCGGCCTGTGGCGGCACCATCGAGTTCCAGGGCAAGGCGCCCATCGCCGTCGTCGGTAACCCGCCGGCGCCGCCGCCGGCGCCGCCGCCCCCGCCCCCGCCCCCGGTCAAGGAAGAGCCGAAGCGTGTCGTCATCAAGGACGACAAGATCGAGATCAACGAGAAGATCCAGTTCCAGCTCAACAGCCACATCATCAAGCCTGAGAGCTTCTCGCTGATGGACGAGATCACCAAGGTCGTTCAGGACACGCCCGCGATCAAGAAGATCGCGATCGAGGGACATGCGAGCTCCGACGGTGATGACGCCGCGAACCTCTCGCTGTCCGACCGCCGCTCGAAGGCCGTCATGGACTTCATGGTCAAGAAGGGCGTCAACAAGGACCGCCTGACGGCCAAGGGCTACGGCGAGACCAAGCCGATCGCCGACAACTCGACCGAAGAAGGTCGAGTCAAGAATCGCCGCGTCGAGTTCAACATCCTTGAGCGCGACAAGAAGTGATCAGGAGCACTGGGAGAATCACCATGAAGACCATCGTCTCTGCCGCGCTCCTCGCCGTCGCCGCCCTGTCCTCGGGTTGCGGCCTCCGTTCGTCCGAGTTCTATCGTGACGACGTCCAGAAGCTCCTCGAGTCCAAGTCGGGCGACGTCAAGTCCTGCTACGACAAGGGTCTCGAGGGCGACAAGAAGCTCGCGGGTCCCGTGACCGTGCGCTTCACCGTTGCCGCGGACACCGGCAAGATCGCCAACCCGGCCGTCCAGGGCGAAGCGAACCCCGCCCTCCAGGAGTGCGTCGTGCGCAACATCGAGGGCCTCGAGCTGCAGCCGCCGGATGTGAACCCCGGCGACGGCACGTTCACCTGGGAGTTCTCGGTCGGCGAAGCCAAGAAGGGCGCGTCCTGAAAAGGACCGCCTGATTTCGAGAGCGTCGCGACGAAAGTCGCGACGCCACGAAACGCGAAACGGGGCAGCTCCAAGGAGCCGCCCCGTTTCGTTTGTCCGTCGGCCCTCTGGGCCCTCTGCCTCAGCAGTGGCCAGCGGAACGGCGGGGCATGACGGGCGGCGGAAGGCCCTGCAGGTTCTGACGAAGGACCGCGCGAGCAACCTCATCGACGTAGTCGAACGAGATGCCCAAGGCGCGTGAGACGTCCCCTTCGCGGCGAGCGTGGATCACGCGTGCGACGGTTCCTTCGGCGTCGATCCAGGTGCGCGAGTAGGGCGCCATGAAGCTCACGATGACCTCTTCGCCCGTGAGGACGACGCGGTTCGGAACGACCAGCATGCCGAGCTCGGAGATGTCGAGCGTCGACTCCGCGATGAGCTTGAAGTCGCGGGGCCGGATCACCTGGCAGGGGATGCGGACTGCGTGACGAGACGGGCGTCGGGGAATGTAGCGGACGGAGCGGCTTCGCATCGGTGACCTCCTCAGGTGAGAAGAGAAGGCTATCGGTGGTCTCTCAATGTGCGCCACTATCCTACATCAATCGTCTCGACGTCCCGCGGCCCTCACGGTAGAAACGGCCCTCACCGCGCTGGTGCGCGGACGACGGAACATCCTGGAGGGGCTCGGACAATGCCGACGACGAAGCTGACGCACGAGATCAACTGCGACGAAGAGACCTTCTGGAAGCTCTATCTGGACGAGAAGTTCAACGAGCGCCTCTACAAGGACAAAGACGGCCTCGCCTTCCCCGAGTGGCGACAGGTCTCCTTCGAAGAGACCGACACAAAGATCGTCCGCGTGACGGCGGGTCGGCCCAAGCTCGACGACGTCCCAGGACCGGTCGCCAAGCTGATCGGCGACGGCTTCAAGTACGAGGAGACCGGCACCCTGGACAAGGCGACCAAGCTTTGGACGTGGAAGCTCAAGCCGAGCATCCTCGCCGACAAGGTGAAGCAGGAGGGCAAGCTGCGCATCGAGCCCGCCGGCGACGGCAAGGTGAAGCGCATCGTCGAGCTCTTCGTCGAAGCGAAGGTCTTCGCGATCGGCGGCATGCTCGAGACCACCACCGAGAAGAACCTCAAGTCCGGCTGGGAAAAGAGCGCCAAGTTCATGAACGACTGGATCGCCAAGAACCGCTGACCCCGCCCGGCTACGAAACGCGAAAACGCCGCTCCCTCGCCGGGCGGCGTTTCGCTCTACCGTCCTGGCAGGATGCCAGGTGTCCGCGTCTCAACCCGCGTCGGGCTTGGCAGCAGCGGCTGCGGCAGCCGCTTCGTCGGCGACCTGCTTGGCTGCTGCTTCGGCGAGGGCGCCCGCGTCAGCGCCGATGTTGCCCAGACCCTGGCCCGAGTCGACACTGTGAACGGCGCGCTTCGCTCGGCGGCGAATGTCGACGTGCAGCCGGTCGTCGAAGTTGATGGCGGAGAAGAGGGTGCGCGCCTCCATCCGCTTGCCGAGGCCGAGATAGGCCTCTGCTTCGGCCCAGCGCAGACGCCAGTCGCGGCTCTTGAGGTCCATCTTTTCGGCGTCCTTGACGACCTCGGCATGGCGCTCGCGCTTGCCCATCTCCGTCCACCACTCGCTTCGGAGATCATCGTCCTCGGGCGCGATGTCGGCGGCCTTCCTGAACAGATCGATCGCGTCGTCGTGACGACCGACCGCGAGCGTGCCCCGCGCCAGGTTGCGCTGCGCGCCGGGCGACGTCGGGTTGGCGTCAGCCCACGACTGGATCGCTGGCAGCGCAGCGAGGACCGACTGCAGATCGTTCGGGTCTTCGGGCCAGTGCTTGAGCATCAGGGCCATCTGATCGCCCGGGTCGAGCACCAGGGCAGCGTCGAGCGCGACGATGGCGCCTTCGGCGTCGCCCTTGGTGCGCAGGGAGCGGCCGAGCTCGACCTGCGCGCCGACGCTGGTCGGAACGCGCTCGGCGAGCTCCTTGGCGGCAGCGATGGCGGCATCGACGTTCCCACCGGCGCGCAAGGACGCGATGCGACCGACCTCGGCGCGCTCGCTGGTGGCCTTGCCCGCCTTCTTGGCGGCAGCGATCGCGCGCTCCGCCGCAGCTTGCGCGACGCCAGGCCGACCCTCGCGCTCGTGGTAAGCGAGCTGCTCGAGGAAGAAGGCCTCGTCGCGCGGCGCGGGCGCCTTCGGTGCATCCTCGCCCTCGGTCGCGGGGCCCGGGTCGGCCGGCTCCGCATCCCATTGCTCGGTGAGGTACGCGACCAAGCTGTCGCTGCGGATGTAGATGAGGGACGAGGCGTCCTTGGGGTCCTCGTAGACCTTGGACAGCACGCCGAGCTTGGTCAGCGCATCCATCGCGCCAGCGTGGTCGGGCTTGGCTTCGAGCGCGAGGACGAACTCGTTGGTCGCGTTGTCCTTGTTCTCCTTGCGGAGATACAGCTGCCCCAGCGCGACGTGGTAGTCGGGGTCGGCGTTGAACGTCTTCTTGACGAGCTTGAACTGCTTGAGCGCATCGTCGAGCGCGCCGGAGTTGGCGTACGCGTACGCCAGGTTCAAGCGGGCCGAGTCGTCATCGCCGTCGAGGATCGTGATCTTCTTGAGCGCGCCGATCGCCTTTTCGTAGTCGTTTTCGGCGAAGCCCTTCGACGCACGCTCGAGCAGCGGCGCCTTGTCGAGGAAGCCTTCGAGCTGGGTCACGAACGTCGAGTTGTCCTTGCGCCACCGGCCGTCCTTGCCCTGCTCGGAGTTGTTCAGGAAATCTTTGATCCAGTCGCGAGCCTTGTCGATCGCGAGGCCGTGCTCGGCCATGCCTTCGAAGTCGGTCTTCGGGATTGGCAGCCGCGGCGGGAAGCCCTTCTGCTTGGCCATCACCGGATCGAGGCCAATGAGAACCCACTCCTTTTCGCCCTTCTCGCTCATAGGGACCGCTCAAACATAAGTCGGTCGGATCGGTGAGGACCGCGCGCCGCAGGCAAGGCGCGGCGACGACGAATACCGGAAGTATTTGGAGGAGCCGCAACGCAGCATGCGGCGTGCGGGACCGCCGAGGCGATCGACTTGTTCTTGAGCGGGCCCATAGGGGGCGAAAGTTATCCGAAGAGCACCAACGCTAGAAGGATGACGAGCAGGAGACCGAAGATTGCTATCGCAGCCGCCACGATCGGCTGCAGACCGAAGATGTTCGGGCGAAGTCGCAAGCTCATGACGGTCGCCGACTCGACCGAGCGGCGCAGCTCTTCCCGCCGCTGCTCGCCGTCCTGGCGTCGCATCGCCTCGGCGACCTCGTACGGATGCGGACCGGTCGACGCCGGCCCGTGCTGAGCCTGCCCCGCATGGCCGTGCAGGTGAGCCTGCTGCCCCTGAGGTGGAGGAGGCAGAAAGCTCGGCGTGCCCTGGTCGGCCTCGGGCAGCGACGCGTAGGAGGGGCGCGCCGCGCCCGCGAACTCGGCGTGCCCCGGCGGCAAGGACTGCGGAGGAATCACGAGCAAGCCTTGTGCAACCGACGATTGCGGCCCGGTGAACGTCGCGGTGTCCTGCCGATCGTCGGGGCGAAGCACGTCGACCTCGCCGCGCCGTGCCGCAGCGAGGGCGTGCTCCGTCTCCTCCATGGTCTGCGCAGCATGGTGGAGATCGGCACCACCTTCCGCACCGCGCCGGGTCTGCGAGGCGATCTCGGCCAGCTCGGAGGCTCGCCTGGCGATGGCGGCCTTGAGCGCCGCATCGGCAGCCGCACGTGCCGCCTCATCCGCCGTCTCGCGGGCTGCTGCCGCGATCCGCTCGGCGGCCTCGGTCACGGCATCGAGGGACCAGGCCAACCGCGCCGGCACGGGCTTGGCAGAGAGGCGCGGCGACGGCGGCGGGCCCAGCGGCCGCGGACTGTGACGCTCCTCGATCGGCGCGCGTTGCGGGGGCGGAAGCGTCCGCATCGGTGGCAGGCGCGGCGGCGGCAAGGCCGAGGTGCCGCGGGCCTTGTCGATCGCCGCCTTCACGGCGGCCTGACGCGGCCCCTTCACGGGCAGCGTCTCGGTCTCCGGATCGTCGATGTCGTCGTCTTCCAGACGCAGCTTGGGAAGCGGTAGCCCGGGGCTCGTGGCGGGACGGCCCTTGACGGACGTCGTCCGCCCGTCGCTGTCCTCCTCGGCGATCACGAAGGATGCGAGTCGAGGCGGCGCGACGGAGGCGACCCGCGACATCGGCGTGAGCGGGCGGTCCCGGTGGATGAGCGTCGGTATTTCCTCGCGGATCTCCTCGATGCGAGGAACCACGCCGAAGCCCGACCCGACTGACGGCATCGACTCGACCCGATCGAGTCGAGACGCTTCGGAACCCTGACGCTGCGGATTCCCGGCGCCGGTCTGTTCGGTCGGATCGTCGGAGACGCGCTTGGCGCGCTCCCGTCGCGACGCCCGCGGCTCCGGCGCGACGTCCGACGAGATGCCGGGGAGCGAGCCAGTGCGCGCGCGCCCCTTCTTGCTGGGCGAAAGCTCACCCTTGATGGCACGCTCGAACCACCGCATCTGCCGCATGGCGTTGCGCCGCACGAAGCGGGCGAGCGCCTCATCGTTGCCGTCGGACCAGCCGTGCACCGACAACCACGCGTCCAGCCGCTCGCCGACCTGGGCCGCGGTCGCGAAGCGGTCGTCGGGGGACTTCTCGAGGAGCTTGGCGACCACGCTCGCGAGCTCCCGATCGATCTTCGGACGCAGCTCGCGGAGATCGGCGGGGGGATCGTTCTGCGTGGTCGACAGCACCTCGAACTCGGTCGCGCCCGACCAAGGGCGACGCCCCGCGAACAGCTCGAAGAGGAGCACTCCGAGCGAGAAGAGGTCGGCGCGAGAGTCCACGGCCTCGCCCCTCGCCTGCTCCGGCGCCATGTACTGCGGTCGCCCCTTGAGCAGACCGGTGACGGTGCGGGTGATGCGCTGCTTGGCCTTGGCGAGGCCGAAGTCCGTGATCTTCACGCGGCCTTCGAAGCCGATGAGCACGTTGCCCGGCGTCAGGTCGCGATGCACGAGGCCGAGAGGCTCGCCCGTCGGCGCGCGAAGCTCGTGGGCCGCGGCCAGACCGCGACAGATCTGGGCCCCCACGAAGACGACCATGCGCTCGCCGAAGATCTCGCCAGTGTCGAACACCGTCTTGGTGAGCCGCGCGAGCGAGACGCCTTCCAGCAGCTCGACTGCGAGGTAAGGCCCCTCGCGGTCCTCGCCCCAACCGGCGACCTCGACGACGTTCGGGTGGACGAGCGAAGCCGACATCCACACTTCGTCGAAGAACATCGTCGAAAGCTCGCGGTCCTCCAGGAGGTGGGCGTGCAGGCGCTTCACGGCGACGAGCCGTCCCTGCATCTGCGGCGGGTCGGTGACGCGACAGAGGTCGATCCGGGCGGTATCCCCCGAGGCGATCTCGGCGAGCGTCACGAACCGGAGACTGGCGCTGGCGTTACCCGTCGCACGGGCGGCCGCGCGCGCCTCCATGCGAGGATCCGTCGGAACCTGATCCTCGGGCAGCCGCATTCGTCAGGCGGAGCCTACCAGACCGCACCCGCTCGCAACGGGGTGCAAAAATGGCGGAGACGTGATGGACCGGTGACGGAGGGCCGAAAAAGGTCTATGTCGAAGCCTGCGTATGGGCCCGATCGAAGCCTGGAAAGCCGCCAAACAATGGGGTCCCTTCGCCCTCCGGACGGCCGCCTTCGGCACCGTCTCGTGCGCGCTGGGCCCCCTCACCCGTGACCACCGCGCGAGCCTCTGGGCCATGCGCACCTGGTGCCGCGACAGCGCGAAGGCCCTCGACATCGAGGTGATCGCCGACGGCCTCGACAATGCCCCGGACGGCCCGTTCGTCTACTGCTCCAACCACCAGAGCCTCGTCGACATCCTCGTGCTCGGCTCGGTGCTTCCCGGTGACTTCAAGTGGGCCGCCAAGCAATCGTTGTGGAAGATCCCCTTCCTCGGCTGGCACCTCAAGCTGGCGGGGCACGTCCCGGTGGAGCGCGGCAAGGGCTCTCGGACCGCGGCCGTGGTGATCGAGCGCTTCGTCGACGTGCTTCGTGCCGGCAAGCCGCTCCTCATCTTCCCGGAGGGCACCCGCAGCGAGGACGGCATCCTCCGCGGGTTTCGCAACGGAGGATTTCACGCCGCGATTCGGGGCAACGCCGCCTGCGTTCCGGTCGCGATCGAGGGCACGCACCACCTGCTGAAGAAGGGCGCCGCGGCGATCGAGCATCAAAAGCGGTTCGTGCGCGTCCGCATCGGTGCGCCCATCCATCCGCTCCCCCGGGGCGAGGTGCGCGAAGGCGCCCGTGTCGCCGATCTGCGCGATCGAACCCGCGCCGCGGTGGCGGAGCTACTCACCCAGATCGGGGGCAAGGTCGGCGAGGACGTCGCGCCTCCCCAGAGCGAAGCGCCCGCCAAGCGAACCCGCGAGAACTCGGCTTCGATCTAGCGAAACCGTGAGGCCCGATGTCAGCCGCCCTCCTGTCAGCCGCGCGCCGCGGCGACGGCCTCGGGGACGCCGCCGAGGGTGGCCCGA
>Ga0105046_10001995_pt1 | contig 31939 bp, 19 predicted proteins | sample MAT03_FD_78385 | JGI IMG/M metagenome (GOLD analysis project Ga0105046, IMG submission 78385) | Freshwater microbial communities from Lake Fryxell liftoff mats and glacier meltwater in Antarctica - MAT-03 (megahit assembly) | ecosystem: Environmental > Aquatic > Freshwater > Ice > Liftoff...
GACATCGGCGAGCACTACAAGGAGCACAACATCAAGCGCTGGATGGAACAGCTCGTGGAGGCCAGCAAGATCCCCTGGCGTGCGACCCACGTGCTCCGCAAGACCTGCGGTACGCGCATCGCCGACGGCGGCGGCGGCGTGGCGGCGGTCGCCACCCACCTGCGCCACAAGGACCTCAACACCGCCAGTCGTTACATCGACCGGCACGGCGCCAGCTCCCGCGCGATCAACGCGCTGGAGAGCTGATGGAGGCGTGATCACGCCCTTCGCTAACTTACCGTAACTACAAGATCAATTAGTCATATTATCACTGCTCCACGCAGTACAGGGCTCTGTTGGCCAAGCAGTGTTCGGTGGGCTGCTGGACGATCTCGTCGGGGACCTCGATCCACTCCGCGTCGGTGTGGTCGCTGACGCCCCAACTGGCGGAGCCCTTGACGCCGCTCCAGTCGCCGCAGAAGTCGATGCCGGGGTAGGGCTGGCCGTCCGCGGTCGAGGCGGTCCACACGGAGGTGATATGGGTCTCCCCGAATTCCGTGACGTTGATCGCCACCTCGAGTGGCTCGGTGAACAGCCGGTCAAAGCTGTACGCGACGGTGAGCCCGTTGATCAGGCGGTAGCGGCCATGGCCGCGAAAATGCCGCTCGAAGATCGACTCCGTCGAGCTCGGCAGCAGGGCCTTGAAGTTCTTGGCGTCCTTGATCGGCGAGTTCGGCGAGTTCGGGTCCGCCTTTTGGGCCTTGGACGCCTGCGACCGACAGTAGGCGTCCGCGCCCTGAAGACCGCTCAGCTTGCCGTTGACGATGAGGCTGAGGACAAAGATGATCCTCTCCCGCTGGCACAGCGGCGAGCACGGTCCGTCCGCGCTCGGCGTGCCGTCGTCGCACTCCTCGATATCCTGATTGACGACACCATCGCCGCAAAACGGCGTCATGCCGGAGGTGCTCTCGTCCGTGCTGGAGCTGCTCTCGTCCGTGCTGGTCGTCGTGCTGGTGCCGGGCGTGCTGTGACCCCCCTCGGTCCCGCTGCCCCCGGTGCTCGTGCTCGTGCCCGTGCCAGCCGCGGTCTCGGTCGTGTCGCTCCCCGGGTCCGAGTCGAGCGTGCTGCTCGTCTCGGGGCCGGTGCTCGTCTCGCAGGCGTTTGCTTCCTCGCACGTCACCAATGGGGGGGGCAGCGGGCACCCCACGAGCCCCACGACGGGAATGAGGACCTGCAAGCTCGAGCCGAAGCGCCGCATCAAACCGAATGATATTCCGCGCGATTTCGCGTGTCAACGTGCGACTGGCTCCCGCGGCTCTTGCGGGCCAATCGGCCTTACGCCGTTCCCAGGGGATGCTGCGTGAGCCGAGGTCTCGGGGTTATCCTGAGACACTCGTGGCAGACCCAGACACCACTCCGCGCGCCGGCGGCGGATCGTTGGTCGACTCGGTGGTCCAGGCCGCGAGCGCCTCGGGCTCGGGAACCCTACGGTCGTCCAGAGCCGCGGGCGGCCCCCCGAGCGGAGTGAGTCACGCCGCGCTCGACCCCGGGCTGGCCGGCGTGACCCTGCCGACCCGCATCGGCCGCTTCGCCGTGCTGGAGCCGCTTGGTTCGGGCGGCATGGGTGTGGTCTGCGCCGCCTATGACAGCGAGCTCGACCGCAAGGTGGCGATCAAGCTGCTACGCCCGCAGACCGGCACCGCCGGAAAGATCGCGCTCGCCCAGGCGAGGCTGCTGCGCGAGGCCCAGGCGATGGCCCGCCTCGCCCACCCCAACGTCGTTACGATCCACGAGGTCGGCACCCACGGCGACCAGGTCTTCATCGCCATGGAGTTCCTGTTCGGCATGACCCTCAAGCGCTGGCTGCGACGCTCCCGTAGGCCCTGGCAGGAGGTCCTCGCGGTGTTCCTGCAGGCGGGGCGGGGCCTCGCCGCCGCGCACGCAGCGGGCCTCATCCACCGCGACTTCAAGCCCGACAACGTGATGGTCACCGAGGACCCGCGCACCGGCAAGCTCGACCGCGTCCGCGTCTTCGACTTCGGGGTGGTCCAGGAGACCCGCGAGGCGGCAGTCCGCCAGAGCTCGCAGAGCCTGACGATGCGCACGCCCAACCCCGACGGTCGCCGGGTGCCCACGCCCGAGCCGGAGCACCGCGTCGACCGCTCGTCGAGCGAGGACCTGCAGAACGAACCGATCCGCCGGATCCGCAGCCACTCGTTGCCGTTGCAAGGCGAGCTGCCCCCGATGGACTCCCAGGACTCGGCGCCCCCGAGCCTCGACGGTAGCCCGGCGAGCGACGAGATCTACGCGACCGGGCTGACCGCAGCCGGCGCGCTGGTCGGCACGCCGCTGTACATGGCCCCGGAGCAGTACGACGGCACCCCCGACGCGCGCAGCGATCAATTCAGCTTCTGCGCCGCGCTCTACGAGGCGCTCTATCGTCGGCGACCGTTCGGCGGCGACACGGCGGCGCGCCTGCAACAGGCCAAGCTGGTCGGCGCGATCCGTCGGCCGCCGAAGCAGCGCGAGGTGCCGTCGTGGCTGCATCGGATCGTCCTGCGCGGCCTCGCCAGCAGCCCCGCTCGCCGCTTCACCTCGATGGACGCGATGCTCTCCGAGCTCGCGCGCGACCACCGACGCCGAAGCCCTCTCGCGCTGGTCGGCCTCGGCGCGTTGTGCCTGGTCGGCCTCGGCGCCGCGCTGGCGTGGAGCTTCGCGCGGACCCCCGGGGACCCCTGCCTCAGCGTCGCCGACGCCCTCGTGCCGGTGTGGAACCCGGACCGGCGCGAGCAGATCAAGGCCGCCTTTCGCGGCTCGGGACGCCCCTACGCGGTCAGCACCTGGAACACCGTCGAGCGCCGCGTCGACGTCTACGCGCAAGCCTGGGTCGAGCAGCGGGTCGCCTCGTGTCGCGCCGCCAGCGACCCGCATCAGGGCCACGCGCTCGCGGTCCGCCAGTTGTGCATCGAGCAGCGGCGCGAGGAGCTCACCGCCCTGCTCGACTTGCTCGGGCGCGCCGACGGCGAGGTCGTCGACCACGCGGTCCAGGCGGTCGCGCAGCTCCAGCCCGTGGTCGGCTGCGACGACCCCGGGGCTCACTTCGCGCGCGCGACTCGGCCGACCGCGGACCTCGAGACGGAGGTCAGCGCGCTCGAGCAGCGCCTGGCCGAGCTGCGTGCGCTCGAGCAGACCGGCAAGTATCACGGCGGTGTCGAGCTGGCGGCCGCGGTGGTCCGCGACGCGCGGGCCGTGGGTCACGCGCCATTGCTTGCAGAGGCGTTGTTCTGGCAGGGCCTGCTACACAGCCGCGTCGGCGCGCCGAAGCCCGCGGAGGCGGCTTTGAAGGAGGCGGCGTTGTTGGCCGAGGAGAGCCGCCACGACCCGATCGTCGCGCGCGCGGCGACCGAGTTGGTGCGGGTCGTCGGGGTCGAGCAGGAGCGCCACGCCGAGGGCATGGTGTGGAGCGACCTCGCTGGCGCGGCGCTGCGACGGGTCGGTGACACCCGCGGAGAGGTCACGCGCCGCGGCTACCTCGGTCACCTGCACGAGGTCCGCGGAGAGCTTCGTGCCGCGCAGGCGGCCTACAGCGACGCCCTCGAGCGCGCGCGCATCAGCTTCCCCGAGGAGCACCCGGCCGTGGCGACCGCGCTCGACGACCTCGCCGGCACACAGCTACAACAGGGCGACTTCGCGGCCGCGCAGGCCAGCTACGAGAAGGTCCTGCAGATCCGTCAGAGCACCCAAGGTCCCGGCCACCCGCGCGTCGCCGAGGCGCTCGGTCACCTCGGCCGCGTCGCCGTCCAGCAGGGTCATCACGAGCGCGCGCGCGCGCTGTTCGAGCAGGCGCTCGAGATCTGCGACGCGCTGCGGACTTGCAGCCCTGGCGACCGCGCCGACGCGCTGGTCAACCTCGGCCGCAGCGAGGAGGCGCTCGGCCGCCCCGCCGAGGCGGAGCGGCTGCACGAGGACGCGCTCGCGCTGTACGAGGGCCTCTACGGCCGCGACCACAGCAAGATCGCCGCGCTGCTGATCGCCCTCGGCGAGCTGGCCCAGCGCCAGGAGCGTCACGACGAGGCCGCCGCCAAGTATCACCGCGCCCTCGCGATCCAGCGCCGCTTGCAGTCCGACGATCACCCGGCGATGGCCGCGATCCACGTCAAGCTCGGCGTCCTCGCGCTCGGACGCGGTCGCCTCGACGAGGCCCGCGCCGCGCTCGAGCGGGCCCTGGCGATCCACCACAAGCACAGCGGCCCCGAGAACTTCGACCTCGCCGAGATCCTCGATGGCCTCGGGTCCGTCGCGCACGCGCAGGGCCGGCTCGCCGACGCGGTCGACCTCCACGTGCACGCGCGCCAGATCTATCAGCGCACCCTCCCCGCTGCCCACCCGGCCGTCGTCCGCGTCACCATGCACCTCGCCGAGGACCAGCTCGAGCACGGCGACACCCACGCCGCCGAGAGCCTGAGCCGGGCCTCGCTGCTGGCCCAGGAGCAGGCGGGAGGGGCCTCCGGCGGGCTCGCGGCGACCTACTTCCTGCTGGCGCGCAGCCTCGCCGCGGCCCCGCGGGACGCCGACACCAGGACGCGCCGCGCCGAGGCCCAGGCCCTCGCCGAGGCCGCCCTCGCCGCGGCCAGCCTCGCGCCCGGCGAGGTCGCGCTCGCCGACGCCGTCACCGCCTGGCTGCGCGCGCAGGGCAAGTGACCGCATATATGTACATAGTTAACTGCTGAGATAGGCGTCGATCTCAGAAGCGGCCCGAGAGCGTCAGCCAGGGCCCGGCCGCGCCGAGCCCCAGGCCTGGCCGCACCCGGCGGTCGACGGCTTCGGGGTGCCGGCGATGGTACGCGCGGGTGTAGATCAGGCCGGTCGCGGCGCCCAGCGCCAGGCCGCTGCCGAGCCCCAGGCCCGCGCTGGCGATCGTATGCTGATAACCGCGGCGCCGGATCGTATCTGTGTACTCTGGATCGCCCCAGGGACGATCGCCCGCGACGTTCTCGCGGTCGAACCCGCGGGCCGCGAGCGCCACCGCGAACCCACCACCGACCGCACCCGCGGCGCCCAGCGCGAGCTCGAAGATCCACAAGCCCCGGCGTTGGCGGTCGTCGCGGACCAGCGCCGTCAACCCGCCGAGCATGGCACCCGCGCCCGCAGCGAGCAGGCCGGCGCCGACGCTGCGTCCGGTCATCGCCGCGGCCACGTCCTCGCGACAGGCCAGCCGCTCTGGACATAAGGGCGGAGGTCGCGTCAGCGCCGGCTCGACCTGCCTCAGTTGCTGGTACACCGTCACGCCCACGCCCACGCCGACCAGCGCGCCGCCGAGCCCCCCGAGCGTCGCCGCGAGCCGATGTCGCTGTGTACGCGGTAGCCCGGGCGCGTCGTGTCGGCGCAGGTCGAGCTCGACGGCCGCGCCCGGCTGGCTCAGTACTTCGACCAGCACGTCGACGGCCGCCAGCGCCGGGTCGTCGATCTGCAAGCGCCATGGCCCCGGGTCGAGCTGCAAGATCACCACGCGCACCGGTCCCGAGCCCGGCGGCAGCGGGAACTCGAGCGGCGGTCGCTGCTGCGCCGCGTACCTCGTCACGTAGTGCGCCGTCAGTCGCGGCGACGCCGTCGCCAGCTCGGCCGGCAAGTGTACCCGCACCGTCACCGGCGTGATCACCCGCTGCGCCGCCTGCAACTCACCGTAGGCCACCTGCGTGTCGGCCGCGGTCAACTGGCCGCTCGCCACCAAGGTGCTGAGATACCGGGCCGCGTGCGCGTTGTGCCCGGCCGCCTGGCGGCTGCGAGCCCCCGCCAACAGCAGCGCCGGATCCCGGAATTTTTCGTACAACGCCTCGTATGTGCGAGCCGCCTCGGCGTAGCGGCGAGCGGCGTGCTCGAGCGCGGCCTGACGGACGCGCTCGGTCCGGGGGTCGGGCTCGAGGCCCTGCCTGGTGTCGGCGGCGGTCTCTTCGGGCTCACTGTAGTAGACGACGTCCGGATCCGCGGCCGGAGCCACGAGCAGGGCAGCGAGTGCACACGCGAGGGCCATGCCAGTCCCGACTATATAACGCGGTCCACGGCGCTGACCAGCCGCGCCAGGCCGGCCGGTACACCGTCGCGAGCCGGAGATCGCCGGCCACTGCGTCGCCACGGTCTCTCGACGAGCATAAACCAAGGGACAGTCGGGGAGGCCGCGGCGATCGCTGGCGACTTGCACTGACACGCGCCATGGAGGACGATCCCGCGACCATGTCAGCGCGCCGACTCGCCTCGTACCCATTCGTCCTCGTCGCCGCAGCGACGCTCCTCGGCTGTCTCAACGCCGGCGGTCCCGGCGGCAGCGACAGCGCCGACGCGAGCAGCAGCGGCAGCGACAGCAGCGGCGGTCACGGGTGCGGCGACGGCACCTGCGACCCGGGCGAGGAATAGCGGCCATCGAACAGTAGCGATCGGGATGCGCGGCACCAACGGCCTCGAGCGCTCGCGCGAACACCTGCAGCGGGTCGCAACAGGCGCCGTCCAGGCAGGTGGAGCCGAGCTCGCAGGCGGGCTCGCACACGGCCGCGGCGGTGGTGCCGGCCGCCGCCCTGGCCGCGGCGACCGGGGACGAGGAGTGCGCGCATTGGGGCACGATAGGCCGTTTCGCGGTGCGCCCGCTTTTGTGCGCGCTCTCGGGTGGGGTGGCAGCGAGCGTCCGCCAATTGCGATCGGTCGCTCCGATCACGCCGGAGGAAGCGAGGCCGTCCGCGAGTTCTTGTCGAGCCGGCTCGTGGTGACAAGCCAGCGCACGAAGTCATCGATCGGCGGCAGGGATCCCGGGGATTGTGACAGGTGGTCGACCACGGCCTCGAGGTTGTCGTTCTGGAGGTATCCCATCGACCAATGCGGATACCAGCGCTCCGCCACGGGCCGGCTCGGCCACTCCCACATGATGGTGTGCCGCGGATCCCGACGGATCGAGCACATGAGGGTCTCCAGGGCCTGCGGGGGGCCCTCGAGCACCTGCGCGAAGAACTCGCCCGAGAACACGAACGCGCCCGTCACGTGGAGCGGGGCATTGCGCGCGTGAGCCGTGTTGATGATGTTTTGGACATCCGCCGACATCTTCGGCGTGGCCCGACTGACATAAAAGAGCTGGTGGAGTTGCATATCATCTGCCTTGCGTTATCCGTGCCGCTTTTCGGTGGTGTCGACATCGAGCCACCCGTCGCGCCGGGGAAGTGAATCTCAATATGTATGCTTCGTCGGGGTGGAATCGCTGCCGACCGAGACGATGTGGCGCGCCGCCGGCACGTACGACCAGCTCAGGGCGAACACGACGATACAGAGCATCGAGCAGAGCGTGGCGGTCGGGAGCACCGGGGTGCCACAGGCGACGGCGGCCGCGCCGACCCAGGAGATCACGCAGTTGAGCAGGAGGTTCGGCGAGAGGATCGGCGCGGCCGTGAGGAAGGCTTGCCCGGTCAGCAGCATCTCGACGAGGACGATCTGCTCGACCGAGAAGCCCGCGCGCGTGCCGACCAGGGGGACGATGATATGGCCGAGGACGATCGCAAACAGCACGGCGGTCATGCGGCGGTGGTAGCTGTCGCGCAGCAGCGCCGCGCGGGCCAGATAGGTGCCTAATCCCATGACGACCAGCACGCCCACGGGGGTAGCGAGCATCTGCCCGAGCGGGACGTCTGCCGCGTCGGTGGCGCCGCTGCTGAGCTGCACGCCGAGGGCAGCGGTGCAGACGACGACGAGGGCGACGACGATGCGCCGACGCTGGCTCCCGGCCGCGGCCGGGTCGCGCTGGGCGTCGAGCTGGTCGAGCTGGTCGAGCAGATCGGCCAGCGACGGCCAGCGGTCCGCCGGCTTCGGCGCCAGGCCGCGCCGAAGCAGGGCGCGCAGGGCTGGTGGGACGATGGCTCCGGGCGGGGGCTCTTGCAGCACCCCGGCGCGAGCGGTGGCTCGCAGCTCCTCGATGCTCCCGCCCCGGTACGGGCGCACGCCATAGACCGCCTCGTAGAGCGAGGCGCACAGGCCAAACTGGTCGGCGCGCGCATCCACGTCGCCGCAGAGGAGCTGCTCCGGTGCCATATAGGCCGGCGTGCCGACGACCGTATCGTCGCGCGTGGCGAGGTCGTCCGCGGACGCGAGGGTGGGGTCGTGCTCGAGGTCCTCGGCGGGGCTGCGCACGTGGGCGAGGCCGAAGTCGCCGACCCGCGGGCGGCCGCTGCTATCGACGATGACATTGTCGGGCTTGAAATCGCGGTGGACGAGGCCTGCGCGGTGAGCGGCCGCGAGCCCGCGTCCGGCCTGGGCGTACATGGCGATGATGTCGTAGATATTGCGACTACGGGCCCGCTGCCATGTGGTGAGATTGACGCCGTCGATGAGCTCCATGGCGATGAAGTCGTGCCCCTCGAAGGTGCCGATCTCGTAGATCTGGACGACATTCGGGTGCGAGATGCGAGCGACGGCCCGGGCCTCCTGCTGGACGCGGACGTGCGGGTTTCGGATCAGCTTGATCGCCACCTTGCGGTCGAGCTGGTCGTCGTACGCGGTATAGACGGTCGCCATCGCGCCGCGGCCGAGCTCTTCGAGGATGGTATAGCGGCCGAAGCGTGCGCCCGCGATGGGGAGCTCGCCGGGCTCGGCCTCCGGCGGGTCGCGATCGACGGTCTCCATCATCCGCTCGAACAGCGGCCTACGAAGCTGCCTCCGGCGCTCGAGCTGGGCCGCCGCGTCGCGTCCGACCTGCCGCAGGGCCTCGCGCTGGGCCGCGCTGAGCCGCCGGGGGACCCGATCGATCACGCAGACGGTCCCGAGGATGGGGCCCTCGCGGGAGCGCAGCGGGACGCCGGCGTAGAACCGGATCCCCGGCTCACCGGTCACCAGCGGATTACCCTCGAAGCGCGGATCGGCGGCCGCGTCGGGGACCTCGAAGATATCGTCGCCGAGGATCGTGTGCGCGCAAAAGGACACCGCCCGCGGGACCTCATGGTCCTCGACCCCGACGCTGGCCTTGAACCATTGCCGGTCGGCGCCGATGAGCCCGAGCAGGGCGATCGGTGCGTCGCAGACCTGCGCCACGCGCTGGACCAGGGCGTCGAAGTCGTGCTCGGGAGGGGTGTCCATCACGCCATACTTGGCGAGCACCGCGAGCCGCTGGGCCTCGTCATCCACAGATTGTTTGTGCTCCGGTGGGGTCGCAATCGTCGTGTATGTCATATGCCTCGCCCTCCCGCTGGATCCGGGCCCGCCTGGCGCGCTCCGCGGACCATCGCCGGACACCATCCACGATTGAAAAGGACAATCCTCCGCGATAAATGTGAAGCCGGGCTCGCGCGGCGCCGTCGGGTGTCATCGATCTCGAACAGCCGACGGCGTCTACGCCAGCTTGCCCCACACGATCACCCCCGCGGCCGGGCTGGTGCCGGGGGTCGCCATGACCGGCGCGCTGGCCCCGCTGATGTTCTGCGTATAGGCAGTCGCGGCTGCACCCGGGGTCTCCATGGCCATCGACGGGTGGACACCGAGGAGCGTGTGGAGCGTGGGCGGCGTCTTCGCCGTGCCGGCCCACGCCCAGCCGATCGCGTACTCACCCGCAGGGATGACGAGACCCACGGTCGGCAGGATCTTCGGCCCGACCGCACCTGTGAGATCCAGGCCGCCGTATAGGACACCCCAGTTGGCCATACGCGCCGCGGGACGGCCCGTGGCGTCCAGCGCGAACAGGCCGAAGCGCGCGAGCGCGGTGCCGCCGGCGGCGGCGACGGTGGTGCAGACGCCGAGAGCGGACACGGGCGTATCGGTGGTGAATTTCGCGGGCATGTAGTGCCACACATCGGCCAGCTTCTGCGCGGAGCCGGGGACGATCATGAATGGTTGGCCGGTGACGTGGATCCACGCGCCCGGCACCCGGGAGCGGGCGGGCAGCGCGGCGAAGCGTGGGTCGTCGCCCCGCGCGGCCTGCTGGGCGCCGATGCCGAGGGTGCGCAGGCCCGGGGTCGCTGCCGGTCCGTCGACCGGCAGCACCACCGATCCGGTCAGACCGTTGACGCTGCCGACCATGGTCGTCGTCACGGCCCAGCCGCTGCCGTGGACGGTCCACGGGTTGCCCTGCGCGTCGGTCATCGCGGCGGCGGGCCGCGAGAGGTCGAGGCGCGACACCGTGGCGGCGAGCGCCAGGTCGTGGAGCTCCGCCGCGTAGATCTGGCCCTTGAGCCAGTGGCCAGACGCACCCAGGTAGCCGCCGAAGGCGAGGGGCACGCCGCTCGCTACGGGGACCACGAAGGCGCCGCCGATCGTGTTGACGCTGATGCCCAGCGCGACCCACGAGACGCCGCCGTCGACGGACTTCCTGAAGACGACCGTCCCTGTCGCGGGCTCGACGTTGACCTCGAGGATCAGCCGCTGACCGGCGGCGGCGTTGACGAGGCCCGACTTGGCGACCCGCGCGCCGGTGACCACGGCCAGGTGGACGCGGCTACCAGAGACGTACAGGTTCCACAGCGTGGCGCCGCAGCTCCACCGCGCCAGGACGTAGGTGGTGGTGTCCCAGTCCGCGAGCGCGAGGTCGACGCGCAGGCGAAATGCGCCCTTCACATCCATGGGCGGGCACGCCGGGCTCGAGACATAGCTGCCCGCGACGCCAGGCAAGCTGAGCACCCCGGGCAGCGCGAAGTCCAGCTCCGAGGTGGCGACGCGACCGGGCACGTACGAGGTCCAGCTCGTGCCCTCCGGCGCGGTGCCCTGGCGGTGTACCCGTCCGGTCGAGCGGTCGAGCAGCTCGGAGCCGACGCACGCGGGCCCCTTCGGGATCGAGACGACGGGCTGGTCCATGCGTAAAAACCACCCGCTGGCGACCTCGACGCTGCGCTTGTTGTGCGCGGGGACGATGTTGCCGATCGCCTCGTTGGCGACGCTACCCGGCGCCGTGGGGAGCACGTGGACGCCGATGTTGATCGCCAGCGCGGCGCGGGTGTCGAGGATACGGTTGCCGTTGACCCTGGAGCGGGTGAGCGCCCCGTTGATCATGATCCCGTTGGCGGCGCTGTCGCTCATCTGACCGCCGGCCGCCACGGATCCGGACCCCGGATTGACGATCGTGTTGCGGCTGATGTCAAAGCCGTTCCCGAGCACGCAGACGCGGATCCCGCTGGCCGTCGCGCCCGTGATCGTGTTGTCGCACAACGAGACGTTCTGGTCCACGATCGCCGGATCGAGCGTGGTCCGCTTATACTCGATCCCATTGGCGATCGTGTCGCCCGCGGCGCCGAGGTAGCCGGTCTCCTCTGGCGTGGCAAAGATGATGTGATTGTGATGAATGGACAGGTTCTCGACCCGCAGGGCCGACTGCGCGTTGAGCAGGATGCCGTTGGCGTACCCGTCGCCGAACAGACCCTTCCAGGCGGGGCCGTCCATCCGCAGCGTATTGTCGTGGATGTTCACGTTGGCGAGGCCCACGGGCCCCTTGTTGGTGCTGTAGGGCCAGGCCCACAGGTTGATGCCGAACTTGCACCCGCTGCAGGAGTTGGCGAAGATATGGGTGCCGACGCTCGGGGCGGTGGTCACGCCCGTGATGTTCATGAATTTCTGGATCCCCCAGCCCTCGTTACCGGACACGACCTGGTGGCCGCCGTGCGTCTCGATCGCGGTCCGGGCGCCGCGCGTCGCGGCGAGCGCGGTGAACACGTTATCGGTGATCCAGGTCCCACCGTCCGCGTAGGTGGGCGTGTTGATGTAGATGCTGCTGTGATCGTAGTCCTTGGTCTGGTTGACCCGGTACATGAAAGTGCAGGCGTGGACCCGGGCGCGCCGGGACTGGGCGGTGATGGCGACCGTGTTGACGCCGGCGATCCGGCGAAACGTGACGTTCTCGACGAGGTTGTCGCCCGACGACTTGGTCAGATAGATCGCGTAGCGCGGCTTGCCCTTGAACAGCGGATCCGTGTCCTCGCCGATCGGGTTCTCGCCCTGGTCGATCGTGAGGTTGGCGATCGCGAGGCCGCTGACGTCGTTGCCGGCGCTGGTGAACACGCTCTCGTAGTGGCCGACACCGTCGGCGACCAGGATCGTCGTGCGCCCCTGCCCCGCGCCCTGAAACAGTTGCATTCCCGGCGGGATCGGCAGGCAGCGCAGGAGCTTCGGGGCGACCCGGAATACGCCGTCCCCCAGCCGCACGATGCCGGCGCCGGTGGACGCCGCGTGCATCATCGCCGCGACGATCGCGGCCGTGGAGTCGCTCTGACCGGTCGGGTCGGCCCCGAATTGCGGGGCCTGAGGATCCGTGTAAGGCCGGTCGCGAAACCGTGCAGTGTAGAGCACGAGGGTCTCGGGTACCTTCATCTCGTTGTTGTCGTCCATCATGCATGAGACGGGGGCCCGGCGACCTCGTGAAGCGCTCACTCGGGTCCGTCGGCCTGGGCGATGATGAAGCTGACGTCGTCGGAGGGGGAGGCGTCGCCGCGGTGGTCGGCGAGGCGCCGGTGGAGGCGGGCGACCAGCTCGGACGACGCCGCGCGCGGGCCGGCCGGGTCGCGCAGCTCGGAGAGGCAGCGCGTGACCCCGTCCTCGCCGAGCATCACGTCGGCCTCGTCGAACAGCTCGGTGAGGCCGTCGCTGCAGTATGCCAGCATCTCGCCGGCCTGCAGGGTATCGAAGCGCGTCTCGTAGTCGAACTCCATCAAGCCGAGCGGGACCGTCTCGAAGGTCACGAGCTCGCGCGTCTGGCCGAGCGTGCCGACGATGATCGGGCCGGGATGACTACAATTGATCGACTCGAGCGTGCCGGTCCGCGGATCGAGGATGCTCGCCGCGACGGTGACCGAGGTCGCCGTCTCCCACGTCTCCATCAAGTAGTGGTTGAGCGTGGCGATCATCGTCTTGAGGGCGAAGCCGTGGGTGGCGCACACATGCACCGTCGTGTGCAGCCCCGAGGCGATGAGCGCCGCGTCCATGCCCTTCCCGGCGACGTCCATGGCGACTAGCAGGATCCGACCGTCCGCCATACTCACGGCGTCCACATAGTCGCCGCCGACCCCCTTGCACGGCACGAAGCCGAAGCCGATGTCGATGCGTCCGGCGATGAAGTCGCGCGGGACGAGCCGCTGCTGCAACTCGTGGGCGCGCCGTATCTCGTCCTCGAGGGCGAACTGGAGCTCGGCGGCCTGACGGGCCGCCCACACCTCCTCGGCCTGACAGAACAGGGAGGCGGCCATCGCCGACAGCGCCAGCCACTCGGCGGTGCCGTACACGCCGGGGAGCGTCACATACAGGAAGTCGAGGTGCTCCGGCGTGATGACCACCGGGCACGCGACGACGGCGATGCGGGCGCCGACGCCGACGGTCATCTTGACCACCTCGGTGTTTGCGACCGGGGCTCGCGACGAGGCGGCGAGCACCGCGGTCTCGCTGGCGACGAGGGCGTTGAGGACCGAGGTCGAGACTCTCGGCGCGGGATCTTCGTCGACGAGCGCCGGTGCACAGAGCAGTTCGGGGGTCGGGTGGTCGCGGCGGAGACGAAGCAGCATCGCCGCGGTGCCGTGGAACTCCTTGCCGATCATCAACTCGCACAGGCGACGCCGTCGCTCCGGCCCGGCCTCCGTGCCGAGGAGGGCGCTGCTAAAGGCCAGCAAGGTCGACAGGTGCTGGGCCGCGAGCTTGGGCGCCGGGAGCTGGTGCATCGTCCGCACGACGCCGTAGTCGCTCTCGGCGACCGAGCCTGCGGCCTGCGGGGGCGACGCTTGGGGGATCCGCGTACCTTCGCGCTGGAGCCCGAGCTCGAAGACATCGACCTGGACGCGGTCGCCGGGCTGGAGGAGGCACTCACGTGCGATCTTCACGCCATTGACGACGACGCCGTTGCGGCTGCCGAGATCACGTACGGCCCAGCCGTCGCCGAGCATGAACACCTCGGCGTGCCGGCGCGAGACGCCCTCGCCGTCGAGCACCAGGTCGCACTCGGCCGCGCGTCCCAGGACCATGGGCGGCCCGGCGAGGCGGGTGGTGGAGAGCAGCTTGCTCGCGCGATGGATCTGTAAGCAGTACTTGGCCATGGTGTGTTTGCCTGTGCAGTATTGCGGCGTCGGCGGCCGCGTGGACATTCGCGGGATCTTCGCCGGACCGTCCGCGGGACGACGCTCAGTGGAGCACGATCTGCGCCGTCGGCAGGAAGTGCTTCATGTTGGCGAGGGTCTTGGCCTGCCAGATGACCTCGTTGGAGCCGTGGAAGGTGACATGCACCGCCGGCTTTCCTCGCAGGGCGAGGACGAAGCGCGACATCGTATTGAGGCCGGAGCTGTTGATCATCTTGAGCGACCGTATGTCGAACGCGAGCCGCGGCGGGGCGAGCAGGACGACGTGCTCGAGCAGATCTCGGATCTCCGTGTAGTCCTTGGTCATCAGCCGCAACATGCCGGCGATCGTGAGGGTGCCGGTGTTCGCGTCGAACACGACAGTATGCTCTTTATGCTCGATCTTCATCACGATCTCCAATCCTCGCACTTCAATGCTGGCCGCGAAGACAGCCAGGCCATGGCCGCCCCGCGCGGACCGATCAATAGGAGCACCGCCGCCGCGACGACCGCGCCCGCGGTCGTCGCCACGATCCACAGCCGGCGTCGCGTTCGTACGATCTCGGCCTCGGCGCGCGACATGTCTTCGTCCGCGGCGCGCAGCAGGTCCTGGGTCGCCTCGAGCATGCCCTCGAGCTCGACCCGCTGGTTCGCCTCGGCCTGCCGGACCGCCTCGACCTGCTCGCGGCTATGATCGATCAGCTCGAGCGCCTCGGCGGGCATCTCGTCGCCGCAACGGCTCGCGACCTCGAGCGCGTAGCCGAGGCGCTGGTCGTCGAGCAGCGAGCCGTGCTCCTGCCACTCGTGGACCCACAACTCGATCTTGAGCAGCTCGACGACCCGCGCCCAGTCCTCGCGGACCCAGTCGCGCAGCCGCTGCCAGCGGTGTAACAGCGCCTCGTGGACGAGCTCGGCGGTGACCTGCTTGCCGGTCCCGCGCGGCCCGGTCTGCTCGCCCAGGACGACGAGTCGCGCGGCGGTCATGGTCGCCAGCGCCTCGCGGAAGGCCTCCGCGTCGCTGGCGTTGGCGGGCTTGATCTGGTCGATCGGTACCCGGCGTCGCGACTCCGAGCCGGCCTCGTTGCGCGCGCTGACGAGGCGCACGAGGGCCCGGCGGGCCTGGCGGAGCTGCCTCGGGCTCAACTGCTCGATGACCGCCTCGGCGTGGCGCTCGAGCGCGCCGGCGACCCCGCCGATCGCGTCGTAGGCGGTCAGCGTCAGGCGTCGCCCCTTGCGCTGCTTCCACAGCAGCTTGAGCGCGTATTGCAGCATCGGCAGCGCGCCGGGCTGGCCGGCGACGTCGGCGACGATGCGCTCCGCGAGGCCGGGGTCGAAGTCGACGCCGACGGCCCGCGCGGGCTCGACGATCGCGGCGCGCAACTGCGGCACGCCGAGCTGGGCGACGAAGACGCGGTGGTGCGCGTCGTAGGCGACCTGGTCGAGGCGCAGGTCGCTGTGCTCGTCGAGCACGATCTCGCTGCAGCGACCGATGAAGTCGATGCGCAGCGAGGCGACGACGGTCACCCGCAGCGCGGCCTCGCGGGCGATCGTCCACAGCAGGCGCATGAAGAGGATGCGCTGGGCGAGCTCGGCGGTCTGGGCGAACAGGTCCTCGAGCGGGTCGACGATGAGCAGCAGCCAGCGACCGGGATTGGCGACGTGCCAGACCTGCAGGGCGGCCCTCACACCGTCGGCGTCGGGGGCGACGCGGACACCCGCGAGCTTGCCGAGGGCCGCGGCGAGGTCGGCGAAGGGCGCGGCGCCGGGGGCCATCTCGAGCGTGTCCCAGCCCGTCGCCGACCCGGACGCCAGCGCCGGTGCCAGGCCGGCGAGGATCAGCGAGGTCTTGCCGACCACGGCGGCGCCGGCGACGACGACGAAGCGCGGCGCGCGACGATCGATCAGGCCGAGGACCAGCGCGTGCAGCTCGGAGGTCTCGGCGTCGCGCCCAAAGAAGGCCCAGTTGGACTCCGAACCGAAGGGCAACAGCCCCCGGTACGGCCGCACGAACAGCGGGTGGCTCGCGTCGCCGTCGGACAGTCGCGCGTAGTACTGCAGGGCGGCCCAGTCGAGCCGCGCGGGGTCGCGGGCGAGGTGGGCCCTCGCGGCGGCGACGGCGAGCTCGATCGGCTTGCGGCGGACCAGCAGCCAGTCGTAGAGCGTCTGGCTCAGGTGGATCGAGCCGACCACCGACAGCGGGAAGCGCGAGGCCAGCACCGCCTGCAAGCCGGCGCGGTGCAGGGTCTGGGCGACGCTGCCGAGGTGGTTGCCGAGCGCGCCGACGTTGCCGCCGTCGCACGCGGCGAGGACGACGAGCCGCAAGGTCGCGGCGAAGGGCGCGAGGAGCTGACGCAGGCGGCCGGCGTCGACGACGACGCCGCCGTCGCCGGGCTCGGCGCTCGACAGCGCGAGCCCGAAGCTCTGCCCCTGCGCCGCGCCGTGGCACAGCACATGAAGCACGGTGAACGGAGCGTGCTGCTCGCTGGCGGTCCGCAGGGCGGCGACGAGGCTCTCGCACGAGACATGGGCGAGGACGTCGCGGGCGGGGTCGAAGGGATACTGGGTCTTCGCGCAGGCGCCGGCGATCGCCGCCAGATGTTCGGACGCTGGCACGGGGCCGCCCGCCGCCGACCACGCGAACAGGATCCGGCCGCGCTCGACCGCCTGCTCGCGCACGGTCGTGGTCTCGGGCCACTCGTAGCGGACCACGAAGTTGGGCAGCTCGCCGATATGCTGGCCGGTCGACTTGATCGTCACCAGCTCCCACGGCAGCGCATACATCTCCGCGGCCGCCGAGCGGATCGTGAGGACGATCGGCCGGCCGCACTGCACGGCCTCGACGATCCGCTGCTCCTCGAGCGCCCAGCCGGTGCCGCCGAGGAAGCGGCGCAGGCCCTCGCCGAAGCGCTGGACCAGCGCCGGCTGCCATCGCGGGTCGCGCAGCGCCTGCAGGTCGGCGAGCAGCGCCGCGTCCCACCGCATCTCGGCCGCCGCGAAGCCGCCCCCGGGCGTGTGGACGATATACGACTGCGGGGTGAACTGGAACGCGTAGGGGTCGTCCACCTGCGTCGAGCGGGCGAGCTCGAGGACGACGCGCAGCGGCTCGCGGTTCGCCTCCGTGCCAGATTCAAGTCGGTCGTGATCCGTGCTCATGGCGTATCCTCATCGTTCGGTCTCGAGGTATCGACGCGCCGGAAGTCGGCGATCGATATGTGCGTCTCACCGTGCTATGTGGAAAGGACGGTCCGTCGCTACGACTGTGAATCGCGCGCCTGTGTCGCCGCTCCGGGCGAGGCGCTCGCCGCGTCGCACCCGCGGCGGGTCGGCCTCACGACGAGCGCCGCGGCGAATGGCGGGACGGCCGGCCGAGCCGGCGGGCGAAGGTGCGCGAGCCCGCGACCGACGCGGGCGCCATCACCGGCTCGGGCGCGCGATTGAGGCGAGCGTGCGCGAGTCGATCACGGACGTCCGGACGATATGATCGCGCCCGCCAGCACCGCAGACGCGCGGCCCACGGCGCATACCAGCACGAGTAGCACGTCGCGTGCCAACGCGAAGCGCCGCGTCGACCGTGTCAAGTACCGAGATCAGGGTGTCTCCATGACAGGACAGGGCCGAAAGCGGCCAGACGCGAGAGATCGCGCGGCGGAGTCCACTTACGCATATGCGCGGCGAGGATACCGCCCTCCACGTCACCCCCCGCGAACATACAAATAATGAGGATACGACGAATCGCGGCGATCGAACGGATCGCGCTCCTGGATCAATACATTCGGTCCGCGAAATAATTGTGGAGTAGACCGATTATCTGGGGTAGAAATTGCCTCCAACTATTCGCGCTGAATCGGGCCATATGTCCTCCAATGTTCCGGTCGATGACCAGGCCCGGCAGGGCCATGAGACTGTCGTCACGGCGTCGGCCGGGGGGTCACCGGCATGAGCCCGCGGACGTCCGCCGATACGAAGCTCGCTCGCGGAGCCGCCGCCGACGCGCCGACGTTGCATATGCTCGAGGAGGTCTCGCCGTGCCTGACCCGCATGCTGCTGCTGACGGTGCTGTATCACCCGGATCTGCGGCGCATCGGCGAGGTCGCGCGGCTGCGCGGGCTCGATGAGGACCGGGCCTGCCAGGTGTCACGCACGCAGCCGGAGTTCGCCACCGTCGAGGACCGACCGAGCGGAGGGCTCGCCGACCCCTACCTCAGCCGCACCCCGTTGCTGCTGCTGCCCGGGCCCGACGGCGCAGTGCTGCTGCACGGGCCGGGGCTCGCGGTCGCGGTCGACGGCCGCCCGCTGACCGGCCCGCGCAGCGTCGGCCCGCTCGAGCTCGCGGACGGGGTGGTGCTGCAGCTCGCCGGCCGCGTCGTGCTCATGCTGCACGTCGAGCCGCAGGTCGAGCGGGTCGCACTCCCGCACCACGATCTGGTCGGTGAGAGCGCCGCGCTGCACGGCGTGCGGGCGGACGTCCTACAGGTCGCCGGCCTCGCGCTGCCGGTGCTGCTACGCGGCGAGTCGGGGACCGGCAAGGAGCAGCTGGCGCGGGCGCTGCACGCCGCGTCGCCGCGGGCAGCGAGGCCGTTCGTGGTGGTGAACCTCGCGGCCCTGAATCCGCAGACGGCGGTGGCGGAGCTGCTGGGCCACCGGCGCGGAGCTTTCACCGGCGCGACGCGCTCGCGGGACGGTTACTTCCGCGAGGCCAGCGGCGGGACGGTCTTCCTCGACGAGATCGGCGAGGCGCCGCTGGACGTGCAGGCGGCCCTGCTCGGCGTGCTCGAGACCGGCGAGGTGCAGCCGGTCGGCGGCGGCAGCGGCCGGGTCGACGCGCGGATCTTGGCAGCGACCGCGATCGATCTCGAGGCCGCAGTGGCGGCCGGCAAGTTTCGCCTGTCGCTGCTGCACCGCCTCGCCGGCCACGAGATCTGGTTGCCGCCGCTGCGCGAGCGCCGGGCCGACATACCACGTTTGCTGATGTATTTAATCCGCGCCGAACTGCGCCGCGCCGCGCCGGAGCAGGCCGACCTGTTCGAGCGTGACCCGCTCGCGCGGCTGCCACCGTGGTTGCTGGCGCGGCTGGTCCGCCTCGACTGGCCGGGCAACATCCGCCAGCTCGACAACGTCGCCCGCCAGCTAGTCGCGCTGGCCCTGGCCGGCCGCGACCCGCGGAGCAGCGCGTCGATCCACCGGCTGCTGGCGGCGAGCGAGGCGACGCGAGACGACCCGCCGCCGCCCGCGACGACTGGCCGGGTCACCCGCGCTCGTACGGCGCTCGGCGGCGTCGCGCTGACCGCCGTGCTCGAGAAGAACCGCTGGAAGATCGACGCCACGGCGCGCGAGCTCGGCATCTCGAAGACCTCGCTCTACGCGCTCATCGCCCGCTCGCCCGGGCTGCGCAAGGCCGGCGACATCTCCCGCGCCGAGCTGCTCGGTTGTCACGAGCGCCACGGCGGCGAGCTCCCGCGCATGGCCGAGGAGCTGCGAGTCTCGCTGCGCGCGCTGCAGCTGCGAATGCGCGAGATCCGGCTGCCGGCCAGGTCGTCAGGCGAGGGGCCGTAGCGCGTCGCGCAGCAGGCCGCGGGCCTGCTGCAGCCGCTTACGGGCGTTCACCGGGGTGATGGCCAGCGCCACCGCGATCTCCTCGTAAGGCTGCTCGTCGATGAGGCGCAGCATGAACACGTCGTGGAGGTGCTCGGGCAGGAGGTCCGCGGCCGCCTCGATCGAGCGCCCGATCTCGCAGCACAGCACGGCCTGATCGGGACATTGCGCCCAGCTCGCGGCCGGGGGCGGCGCCCGTGGCGCGAGCCCCGTCGACTCGGGGACAACGCGCGAATGGGCGCGCATCTCGTCGACGCAGAGGTTATGCAGCACCCGCAAGATCCACGGCCGGAATTCCAGCACTCGTTGGGGATTTGCGCGCAGGTACGTCGCCGCTTTCACCGCTCCCTGGCTGAGCACGTCCTCGGCATCATGGTGGTTTCCGCCGAGCCAGCGCAGGCAGCGCTTGTAAAGCGCGCTCCGGTGACGCATCCACACCTGCCAGAAATCCACCGCCGGAAAGTCGTACTGTTCAACATTCATGAGACTACCCTCTTTCACGGCAGGCATTGCAATCGCCGTACCTCGTCACAGACCCACGAAAATGGCCTGCTGCACCGTTTCACCGCGATCTGGACGGTCCAGGTGGACGGTCCAGGTGGACGGTCCGGGCCCCGGCCGGCGCCCGCCGGCCTGCCGTCACTTCACGGGTCGGGTCGGGCGCGCTCCGGGGATCAGTGAGAGGAAATGACGGTCCAGCCGATCGATACGGTCGGCTTGCTGCGCCCGACGAGCCTCAGGAAAACGATCAACCGCGGCAAGTATGAATCGCTTACTTCGCCCGCCGCATCCGGACGGCCACGCGATCCTTCTACTGGCCGTCGACGCGTCCCATGACGAGGCGAGCGAGGTTTGGTATGTTCCGCCACGAGGCACTGTCATGTCCGCGTCCCCCTCTGCTGCCCGTCCGCCGGGCGACTCCCACGGCGAGGCCCCCGAGGTCGCCACTGCCGTCAATGTCGTCGGCACGGAGGTCGTCTTCACCGCGGTGCTGGAGCGTCTCAACCGCGACGCCGGACTCGCGCTGATCGAGCAGCTCGGCCAGGAGATCGACGCGCACTGCCGGGCGCTCGTCGCGGCCCGGGTGGCGGAGGAGTTTGCGGCCCGCGAGCGGGTCTGGCGGCGCCGCTGGCTCGTGCTGATGCTCGTGGTGCTGCTCTTGGCCGCGGCGTTGTCCGTGCTCGGGTACCGCGACTGGCGCGCGGCCGGCGGCTGATCCGGGAGCGTCGATATCAACGGGACGTGTCGCGCCCGGCGCGACATCCGCTCGTCACACCTTCGAGGTGTCGGCGTCCGTGACTTGCCCCGAGTCGTTCGGCGGCAAGTTACACGGCGTTCACATGAACGTCAGGAGCAGACAATCATGGCAACCATCAAATTTCGCACAGAGCTGGACAGCAGGACGATCGGCGCCGGGTCCTTCGATTACCCGGACAACGCGGGGCCCGTCGTCAAGGAGGACCAGGTCACCCGGTTCGACTACATTCAGGAGGGCTGGCCCGCGCAAGGCGCCAAGCGCGAGGATCTCACCCACCTGCGGTTTATCCCCGGGGCGAGCGCCGGGGACGGCAAGCTCGCGCTGCGGGTCGAGCTCGGCGATCGGCGCATGGATCTGGTGGTCGGCGAGTCGGATGCGATCCACGAGGTCGTCAGCGCCAGGGAGACGACCCAGCACATCGGCAACCAGCAGGTCAACGGCCTGTTTCGTGCGGTGATCACCGAGGCCCCGATGGGCCTGGTCGACCGGGGGTCGGGCCCGTCGCGCCCGTGCGCGGCCGACGACACCAACGACAGTTGCCCGGTCAAGAATGTCGTGTTCACGGCCGACATCTTCACCGCCGCGATGACGCGGCTCAACAGCGAGTCGGTCCTCAACTTCCTCGGCGAGATGATGGACGTCATCAGCGAGCGCACCGCGGGGACCGAGACCGCGATCGGCACCAAGATCGAGCTGCTGCGCCACGAGGTCTTGCTGCGGATCCTCGGCGTCGAGACCAACCAGACGACCGCCGCCAGCGAGATCATCGACCTCGACGGTCGGGTCGACCAGCTCTACAACACCAGCGTCGTCACAACCAGCAAGGTCGACGGCCTGACCGAGATCACCAACGTGCTCCGGCAAGACGTCATGCTGCTCAAGCAGGGCATGGAGGGCAGCGAGATCGACATCGCGCAGGTCCTGGAGCGCATCTCCGACATCCAGGAGAAGATGCGGATCGTCAAGGAGCTCGGGGAGACGCTCGACCAGGGCGAGCTCGGCCAGGTCCGGACCCTGCTGCTCGAGCTGCTGCAGAACACGAACGTACAGGACATCCTCGCCAGCACGCGCATCGTCATCGACGACCGCCACTTCCAGCTCGACCGCCTGCTGCAGGTGCTGGTCCAGGCCGACCGCATCCGCAACGTCCAGTTCCAGTACAGCGCGCACGACATCTCCGGCGCGACCCTCATGCTCATCGACGGCACCTCCGTCACCTTCAACTGCCACCGCCGTGACACCGAGGCCCGCGACGTCGTCTACGAGTTTCTCACCGCCGACTGGAAGGGCCTGCGCGCGACCTTCAACATGTCGTTCAAGCGCCGAGAGCGGGCGTTCATGCTGTGCGGTAAGCCGCTGACCCAGGCCAGCTACGACGCGTGGACCACGTCGAACATCGTGTTCAATCTGTGCCACAAGTTCACGCTCGAGGCGGCCTGAAAGCCACGCTCGGCGAGCGCTGCAGACCGGAATGACGCCCCATGAGGAATACACTCCGGTGGGCGAGGTACGCGAGCTGCGAGGTCTGCTCCATCGCCGTGCGGCGCCGTGGCTCGTGCGCGGCGGTTGTGACCGCGCGTGGATCAAGCCGTGGCCCGCGGCGAGCGGCGCGTGATAAGGCGCCGGCCCATGCGCCGCCCGGGCAGCCTCCACGCCGTGCACCGGGCCCAACCGACCCAGTTCGAGGGATGGATCTCGGGCGGGTGCCGCGTTAGTGTCGGGCGCTCATGGCAGGCGCCACGCTCTTGACCCTCCTCGACGACCTCGCCGCGCTGCTGGACGACGTCGCCGTTCTCACCAAGGTCGCCGCCAAGAAGACGGCGGGCGTGCTCGGCGACGACCTCGCGCTCAACGCCGAACAGGTCGCGGGTGTGCGTCCCGATCGTGAGCTGCCGGTCGTGTGGGCGGTCGCCAAGGGCTCCGCGGTCAACAAGGCCATTTTGGTCCCCGCCGCCCTGCTGATCAGCGCGGTCGCCAGCTGGGCGATCACACCGCTGCTGATGCTCGGCGGCGCCTTGCTCTGCTACGAGGGCTGCGACAAGCTGGCCCGCAAGTTCCTGGCCCCGGCCGAGGACGCGGCGCGTTATGCCGAGCTCGTCCAGGCCGTGGCCGACCCGACCGTCGACCTCGTCGCGCACGAGGCGGGCAAGATCCGCGGCGCGATCCGTACGGACTTCATCCTCTCCGCCGAGGTCATCGTCATCTCGCTCGGCGCCATCGCCTCGGCGCCGCTCGTCACTCGCATCGTCACCCTCGTCACGATCGCGGTCCTGATGACCGTCGGCGTCTATGGGCTCGTCGCCGGCATCGTCAAGCTCGACGACCTCGGCCTGCGCCTGAAGAAGCGCACCGGACCGGCCCGCTCGCTCGGCGCCGCGATCCTGCTCAGCGCCCCTTACTTGATGAAGACGCTGTCGATCGCCGGCACCGTCGCCATGTTCCTCGTCGGCGGCGGCATCCTCGTGCACGGCATCCCCGGCGCCGAGGCTTTTGGCGAGCAGCTCGCCGGCTCCGTCCCGTTCGCGGCGTTTGTGATCCCCGGTCTGTTTGCTGGCCTCGTCGGGCTGCTCGCCGGGGCCGTCCTGCTCGCCGTCGTCATGGTCGTCCGGCGGCTCGTTCGGCGCACGCCCTGAGCTTGCGGCCATGCGCGTCGTCGTCGTCCGTGAATGTGAGGCCCTCGCCGGACCTGCGAAACAACTGCCACAGGAGCTTCGCGGTGCTGCCCTGGAACACGAGGCCCAGAGAGCCCGGGTCGACGGCGAGGGCGGTGAGCACGGGACCTTCACGTCGCCGACCATGCGGTGCATCCGGGTGTCGCCGGACGTGAGGTTGAGGCTCGAGGGCAGCCGGCCTCGACCGCGACGTTCACCCCGAAGTCGGCGATGTTGCCGAGCTTCCGGAACTCGGCGCCGTCGAGCAGGCCATAATCGCCGAGGGTGATCGGTGTGAGCACCGGCGGCCACACGGCCCGGCAGGCGAGCTCCTGCGTGAGTAACTTGCTGAAGCGTTCACCCGTTGCCATGGCCGGCCCCCTCGTCGCAACCAGGCAGGGCGCCCCGGCCCTCGTCGCGGTAGCGGTCGGCGAGCGCGGCGAGCCGCTCGCGCGAGAGGCCGGCGCGGGCGGCCAGAGCGGCTCGCTCGAGCTCGGTGAGCAGCCACTGCAACACCAGCGCCTCGAGCCCGGGTGGGGCATCGGACGCGGGCCGCCACGGCGCCGGGCCCGGCTCGGGGCGGCCGAGGTGCTCGGCGACCTTCGGCGCCGACGCGGGCGCGGACACGGCGGCCGCCACGACCGGCGAGGTCGCCGGGAAGTTGAAGAAGTCGACGGCCGCGGGCGCCGCGAGCACGACAGGCGCCGCGGTGGAGGTGACGACATGCGACTCGCGGGTCGGAGTCGGAGCTGGAGCGCCGTCGGCCTCACCGCCGCCGACCGGCAGGCGCACGGCCGGGTCGCCGAGCAGCACGTACGCGGCGAGGTCCTGGCGCAGCATCCACAGGTGGCCCTGGCGGGCCCTGTCGGCCTGGTAGGGGAGCTTCATCGAGCGGGCCTGGATCTCCATGTCGTGGAGACTGGTCAACTCGATGTTGGTCTGATCGAAGTAGCGCAGCAGCTCGCGCATCGAGACGCCGACGCGGTCACGCTTGAGGATCGATCGCGTGATCGCCATGTAGCGCGCAGGACGGTTGGTGGCGCCGCTGTCGAGCTCCTGAAAGCTGTAGGTCCATGCGAGGTCGATGTGGCCCATGAACGCGAGCGGGCCGTCGCTGTTGGCGAGCACGGCCTTCGGCAGCGCGGCGATGAAGGGCCGGTCGCGCGGCCCCGGGAGGCCGGCCAGCACCGAGTCGACCTTGCCGCGGAACTGGCCGGCAGCCGCGAGCGCCTCGAGCCAGTGCTTGTAGGCGCTCGCGCTCGGCGTACCGGCGCCGTAGCAGGCGAGCATGAACCACACGCCGCCGGGCATGAAGGGCCGGTCGCGCAGGTCGTCGCCGGTCAGCCGGCCCTCGCGGCCGAAGCTCATCGCGCCCTGACGCTCGCGCTGGGCCTCGGGGCTGCGCCAGCCGCCGCGTGGGGCGCCCTCGCCGTGGCTGAGGGTGAACAGCACGGAGGGGTCGAACGCGGCGGTCTGCGCCAGCAGCTCGTCGGGCGAGGGGGTCACGGGATCGCCGAACTCGAGGATGTCGCGCGCGGGATACTGGCCGGCGGCCTGACGCCTGCGCACGACCTCGACGCCCGGGCCGACCAGCGCGCGGTGCCCGACGGCGGTCGCGGCGGTGCCATCATGGACAGTGAAGAACATCGCCCGACCCTGGCCCTGTCCCGTGGACCGCCGCTCCCAGCGCAGGACCTTGTCGACGTAGGCGGCGTAGTCCTCGTCGGCCGAGAAGGCGAGGCGACCGACATAGCCGTCGCTGGCCTGGACCTGCTGCAGCGCGAGCGGGACCTGATCGAGGTCGCCGAGGATCAACTGGTAGCGCGGAACCTTGATGTTGAGGTCGCTGCCGCTGTCGAACTCCCGCTTCTTCCAGCGCATCGCCTCCTCGTGCGTCATCTGTGCGGGCACGCGGTAGACCCGGACCTTGTCGCCCTGTTGCTCCTGGCGGTGGGCCAGCAGCGGCTGGATCAGCGCCAGCAGGCGGTCGCCCTCGGGGCCCTGCGGGGCGATGACACCCCAGCGCTGGACCTCGAGGTCGTTGGGATCGCCGCCCTCGTCCCAGAGGTGACTGGCAGCCGCGGTCCTGTCGACGGGGCCCTGGTCACGCGCGGTGGCTTCGGGCAGTCCCTCGTCGAGCACGGGTTCGTGATCGTCGGTGTGGACCATCAGAAGGTTGAGGTCGGAGGCGGCGGCGTTCATGGCTAAATCCATGGACCTCACCAGCGCCGCGGCGTGAATCCTCCGCGACCTGCACTGCGCTCAGGACGCCGAGCGATCGGCGATGGAGGAGCTGGCCGCACACTTCCGCGCCTGCCGCCTCGACCTGCGCGAGTGCTCGGGTTCTCTCTCAAACCCGCGAGCGAGTCGTCGGCCTGACTCCCGGGGTTGCCCTGCTCTCGCGCAGGTCATCCACGGGCGAGTCAGCCGTTCGCCGGTCCTCGTTCGCCCGATCGTGCAGCCTGCGCGTGTACTCCGGGGCCACCTGCGTCATCCCCGCGCGACATTTCATGGCTCGCCAAATTTCCCCCACCCAGCCTGCGAGTAACGGTTAAGACTGCCTGTCCACGCCCGCACAGGCCGCTCTCTCGCTGCTCGGCCCAGGCGCCCGGCGCAGACCACGCAGACCCCGCCCTTTGTGCCTTGCCGAACCCCGGCAGCCCCCGCACGGATGATCTGCGCCACCGTCGGCGAACCTCTCCGGGGTGGCGCGAGGCCGCGCCGTGAACCAGCCGATCCCCACACCGCAGAGCCCCCGCGCACCGGCAGCGATCATCGTCGAGGCCGTGATGCCGGAGCTCGATGCCGGCCGCCACGCCGTCAAGCGAGCCGTCGGCGACCTGCTCGACGTCAGCGCCGCAATTTTTAAAGATGGCCACGACCTGCTGGCCGCCCGCGTCCGCTATCGCGGCCCGAATGACGACACCTGGCGCACGCTGCGAATGCGCTATGACAATGACGCCGACCGCTGGTCCGCACAATTCCCGGTCGACCAGGTCGGCGCCTGGACCTTCACCGTCGAGGCCTGGACCGACGTGTTCGCCACCTGGCGCAGCGAGCTCGAGAAGAAGCATAACGCCGGCCAGGACATCGCCTCCGAGCTGCTTGAGGGCGCCCAGCTCCTCGAGCATACCGCCGCCCACCTCGCACACCCGTACGCGAGGGCCCAGTTGCTGCGCCTCGCCGGCCTGCTGCGCGACACCGACTTCGAGCCCTACACCCGCGTGCGCGTCGGCGTCGCGCCCGAGCTGCTCGCCGTGATGGAGGCCCATTACATCCCCGGCGACCTCAGCACCTTCGAGCGCGAGTTATCCGTACACGTCGACCGCGAGCGGGCCCGCTTCGCCGCCTGGTACGAGTTCTTCCCGCGATCTGCCACCACCGACCCGCACCGCCACGGCACCTTCGCCGAGGCCGAGAAGCAGCTCGACCGCATCGCCTGGCTCGGCTTCGACGTCGTCTATCTCCCGCCGATCCACCCGATCGGCGTCGCCAGCCGCAAGGGCCCCAACAACACCCTGACCCCCGGCCCCAACGACCCGGGCAGCCCGTGGGCGATCGGCAACCAGCACGGCGGGCACACCGCCATCGAGCCCGCCCTCGGCACCCTCGACGACTTCGACCGCTTTGTGAAACGCGCCAGCGAGCTCGGCCTCGACATCGCCCTCGACTACGCCCTCCAGTGCTCGCCCGATCATCCCTGGCTCAAGGAACACCCGGAGTGGTTCTTCGTCCGCCCCGACGGCACGATCAAGTACGCCGAGAATCCGCCTAAAAAGTACCAGGATATCTATCCCCTCAACTTCTGGTGCGCCGATCGCGAGGGCCTGTGGAGCGCCTGCCGCGACATCTTCCTGTTCTGGATCGGCCACGGCGTGCGCACCTTCCGGGTCGATAATCCGCACACCAAGGCGCTGTCGTTCTGGGAGTGGGTCATCGCCGAGGTCCGCAAGGACCACCCCGACGTCATCTTCCTCGCCGAGGCCTTCACCCGCCCCAATCGCATGCGTTACCTCGCCAAGGCCGGCTTCACGCAGTCGTACACGTATTTCACCTGGCGTAACACGCCCTCCGAATTGCAGGAGTACCTCACCGAGCTCACCCAGGGCCCGATGCGCGAGTACTTCCGCGGCAACCTGTTCCCCAACACCCCCGACATCCTCCACGAGCACCTCCAGCACGGCGGCCGCGGGGCGTTTCGCGCCCGCCTGCTGCTCGCCGCCACCCTCTCGCCCGTGTACGGCATCTACAGCGGCTTCGAGCTGCTGGAGGCCTCCCCCGTGCGTCCGGGCAGCGAGGAATACCTCGACTCCGAGAAGTACCAGATCCGCGTCCGCGACTACGACGCCCCCGGCAACCTCAACGCGGACATGCGCCGCATGAACCAGATCCGCCGCGAGAACCGGGCCCTCCAGCTATACGACAACCTGCGCTTTCACCACGCCGACAACGGCGCCATCTTGTTCTACAGCAAGTCATTTTATAAGAACGACCTGCTGATCATCGTCAACTGCGACCCGCATCATACCCAGGAGGCGATCGTCCACGTCCCGCTCGCCGAGCTCGGGCTCACTGAGCACACGCCCTACGTCGTCGAGGACCTCCTGACCGGCGCGCGGTACACCTGGCACGGCGCCCACAACTACGTCCGACTCGACCCCCAGATCCAACCCGGCCACCTGCTGAGGTTGGTTCGCCCCGAAGGAGAGCAGCGACAATGACCATGGACCCGCTCTGGTACAAGGATGCGATCATTTACCAGATCCACCTGAAGTCCTACCACGACAGTAACCGCGACGGATTCGGTGACTTCGCCGGGCTCATCACCAAGCTCGACTACATCCAGGCGCTCGGCGTAAACACCCTCTGGCTGCTCCCCTTCTACCCCTCACCGCTGCGCGACGACGGCTACGACATCGCCGAGTACAAGGGTATCAACGCCCAGTACGGCACCCTCGACGACTTCGCCCGCTTCATGGAGGAGGCCCACCGCCGCAACCTCCGCGTCATCACCGAGCTCGTCGTCAATCATACCTCAGACCAGCACCCGTGGTTCCAGCGCGCCCGCGACGCGCCCGCCGGCTCGCCCGAGCGCGACTACTACGTGTGGAGCGACACCGCCGAGAAGTTCACCGACGCGCGCATTATCTTCACCGACACCGAGAAGTCCAACTGGACCTGGGACCCGGTCGCGCGCCAATTCTACTGGCACCGCTTCTTTAGCCATCAGCCTGACCTCAACTTCGACAACCCCGTCGTCACCGAGGCGATCATTGATGTCATGCGCTTTTGGTTCTCGATGGGCGTCGACGGCATGCGCCTCGACGCCGTCCCCTACCTCATCGAGCGCGAGGGCACCAACTGCGAGAACCTCCCCGAGACCCACGCGATCCTCAGGCAGATCCGGGCCGCGCTCGACCGCGAGTTCGAGGGCCGGCTGTTGCTGGCAGAGGCCAACCAGTGGCCGCCCGACGTCGTCCCCTACTTCGGCGACGGCAGCGATGAGTGCCACATGGCGTTCCACTTCCCGCTGATGCCGCGCATGTACATCGCCCAGCGCCGCGAGGACAGCACGCCGATCATCGAGATCATGGAGCGCACCCCGGAGATCCCGCAACAGTGCCAGTGGGCGATCTTCCTGCGCAATCACGATGAGCTCACCCTCGAGATGGTCACCGACGAAGAGCGCGACTACATGTATCGCGAGTACGCCCGCGACCCGCGTATGCGCATCAACGTCGGCATCCGGCGCCGCCTCGCCCCGCTGCTGGACAACGGCCGGCGCCAGATCGAGCTGATGAACGCCCTCCTCATGTCCATGCCCGGCACCCCGATCGTCTATTACGGCGACGAGATCGGCATGGGTGACAATGTCTACCTCGGCGACCGCAACGGCGTGCGCACCCCCATGCAATGGACCGGCGACCGCAACGCCGGCTTCTCGCAGGGCGAGACCGCCGCGCTCTACAGCCCGCTCATCGTCGACGCCCCGTATAGCTACCAGGCGATCAACGTCGAGGCCCAGGAGAAGTTCCCGAGCTCCCTGCTGCACTGGATGCGCAGCCTCATCCGCGTGCGCAAACAATACCGGGCGTTCGGCCGCGGGACCTGGGAGTCGCTGTCGGCCTCCAACCGGCGCGTGCTCGTGTTCTTGCGCAGATACGAGGGGGAGACCCTGCTGTGCGTCAACAACCTCTCGCGCTATGTCCAATACACCGAGCTCGACCTCTCGCGTTTCGACGGCTGCTCGCCGATCGAGCTGTTTAGCGAGGGCCCGTTCCCCCCGATCACCGACAAGCCGTATCTCATCACCCTCGCGCCCTACTCGTTCCTGTGGTTTCGCCTGCTCAAGACCGAGAAGGCGCAGGGGCTGCCGATCCCATGACCGCGACAGCGGAGCCGCCGACCCTCGAGATGTCCGACGGCCTCGGCCGCGCGGCCCTCGGCGGCCTCGGCCGGGACGCCCTCGCCGGTTATCTCTCGGCGCGGCGATGGTTCGGCGCCAAGGGCCAGGTGATCGAGGCCGCCGGCTTCGACGAAGTCGCCCCGCTGGTCGCCGGCGACCAGCCGATCGCCCTCGCACGCGTCGCCGTGCGCTTCGCCAGCGGTCAGACCGAGCACTATCAGATCCCGCTGGCGATCGACCGCGAGGGCCAGGCCTCGCTCATCCTCGCCAACATCCAAGGCGGCGGCGTGCTCCACGACGCCGTCGAGAGCCGCGAATTTCGCCACCAGCTCGGCCGCGCCTTCGCCCACCGGACCACCGCCGCCGCGCAGTCGGTCCGCTGGGAGTTCGAGCCGCTCACCGACCTCGCCGACCTCGCTGACCTCCCGACCCGCGTCCTCGGCGGTGAGCAGAGCAACACCTCGATCGTGTTCGGCGACCGCGCGATCCTCAAACTGTTTCGTCACCTCGAGTCCGGCCATAACCCCGATGTCGAGATCGGTCGCTTCCTCACCACCCGCACCAACTTCGCCGGCACGCCGGCCCTCCTCGGTCTCATCCACCTGCGCGGGCCCGCCGGCGACGGCGTCGCCGGCATGGTCCAGGAATTCCTGCCCGGCGCCACCGACGGCTGGGCCCACGTGCTCGCCCAACTCAACGAGCATGGCGCCGACGAGCCCCTCACCACGCAACTGCGCGCCCTCGGTCGGCTGACCCGCGAGCTGCATGAGGCCCTCGCCAGCGTCGACGATGACCCCGACTTCGCCCCCGAGCCGACGACGCAGGCCGACCTCGAGCGCTGGCGCGACGACATCGACGCCCAGATCACCACGACCCTCGCGCAGCTCTCCATCACCAAGCTCCCCGCGAACATCGCCGACTCGGCGAATCACCTCCTGGCCCGCGCCGACGAGCTGCATGCCCTCGTGCGCGGCCCGCTCGGCGCCGACGTGGTCGGTCCCCGCATCCGTCATCACGGCGATTATCACCTCGGTCAGGTCCTGCACACCGCCGACGGCGGCTGGCGGATCATCGACTTCGAGGGCGAGCCGGCGCGCCCGCTCGCCGAGCGCCGCGCCAAACACCACCCGCTGCGCGACGTCGCCGGCATGCTGCGCTCCTTCGCCTACGCGGCCGCGGTCGCCTCGACCACCAGCCCGACCGACCCCGCGACCGCCGAGCGGGCCATGCGTGAGTCCTTCCTCACCGGCTACGACCCCGGCCTCGCGAGCCGCCCACAGACCCCGGCGCTGCTCGCCCTGTTCGAGGCCGAGAAGGTGTTCTACGAGCTGCGCTACGAGCTCGGCAGCCGCCCCGACTGGACCTGGATCCCCCTCGCCGGGATCGCACATCTCCTGTCCGCAAGGCCCACATGACGCCCCCGAGATCCCCCGCGACGAAGCCCGTCACCTCGCCGCAATCCCTGACCTCTCGCCCCGCCCTCCCGGTCGCCGACGCCCTGCGCGACGCCCTGACCCGCGGGCTCTCGAAGGCCCCGCACGCCGTGCTCGGCCCGCACGCCGACATTCAGGACCTCGAGCGCGGCCTCGTCATCCGTGCATTTCACCCCGACGCGATCGCCGTCGAATGTGTGCTCGAGGCCGGCCCCCGCCTCGCGCTCGCGCCCGAGGGTGGCGGCCTGTTCTCCGCGTTCCTGCCCGGCGCGGCCCGGACCCTGCGTTATCACCTGAGCTTCAAGTTCGCCGCGGGTGCCCCCTGGGAGCACGCCGACCCGTACCGCTTCGCCCCGACGATCGGCCCGCTCGACCTCCACCTGCTCGGCGAGGGTAATCATCACAGATTATGGGAGGTGCTCGGCGCCCACCCGCGCACCCTCGATGGTTATAGCGGCACCGCCTTCGCCGTGTGGGCGCCCAATGCACTGCGCGTCAGCGTCGTCGGTGACTTCTGCGCCTGGGACGGCCGCCTGTTCCCGATGCGCGAGCTCGGCTCCGGGTTCTTCGAGATC
>Ga0105046_10001999_pt1 | contig 31912 bp, 27 predicted proteins | sample MAT03_FD_78385 | JGI IMG/M metagenome (GOLD analysis project Ga0105046, IMG submission 78385) | Freshwater microbial communities from Lake Fryxell liftoff mats and glacier meltwater in Antarctica - MAT-03 (megahit assembly) | ecosystem: Environmental > Aquatic > Freshwater > Ice > Liftoff...
CCGCGCTTTATTCGATCACCTGGCGGCCAATGGCGCGATCTGCGACTGGCGGGAGCCCAACGTGATTCGCTTTGCGCCGGTGCCGCTGTATAATTCTTTCGAGGATGTTTGGCGTTTGGGGCAGCTGTTGTTGTGAGGTTTAGCGGCAACGCGCCTAAACTTTCTAAACCCCCCTAAACTTTTTTTATAAAATCCTCCTGATCAATCACTTCCACCGACCAGGCTTCCGCTTTGTCCGCAAACAGCGCTTTGGTTTTGCGCCAGGTATCCTGAAAAAGTTCGGATTGACGATAGGTCTCCAGGGCGGCTTCGTTTTCCCAGAAACTCAGGGTAAACAGCACATTCGGTGCGTCCAGTCTGCGCAACAATTCCATGTGTATGCAGCCTGGGAATGCCCGGATACTTGCTTTGCTATGCTCAAAGACGTCTGCAAGGAAAGTATCCGCCTGATCCGGGCGGAAGCTCATTTTGACGATACGTTTTATCATAAGATACTCCTTTAAGCGGCGTAGCGTCGTTTGCGCAAACGCATAAATACAAAGCCGAACAAGCCCAGAAATGCCAAGGGCACAGCGAGATTGATTGCCCGCCATTGGGTCATTTCCGCGCGGGCCCGAACGGTATCGAGCAGCCGCAGTTTCACTTCTTTACTGCGTGCCTCAATGACGCCATTTGGGTCAATTAAATATTCTATTGAGTTGATCATCAGGTCTTTATTGGCAAAAGTTGCTTTTTCGAAACGATTGAAACCCAGGGGGTACCATTGCTTTTGGGCCGCATCCCGGATATAATTCGCCGCTACATCGCCATCGCTGATGACGATCATACGGGTGGGCACACTTTCCTGTTTAAATTCCATACCCATTTGTTTCATACCGGACAACATCTCTTCGGACACGCGGTTTTCGTAATTGGAGGGAAAGATACCTTCCAACAGGAGCCCAACGGTTTGCATACCCTTGTCGAATTTTGCCGGATCGGGATCGTATTGCAGGATGCTGAAGCTGAGGTCTATCGGGCTGAATTGCAGGCGGCTGTATTTACTGGTAGTAAGCAGGGGCGTTTTTTTTACCGCCGTTTTGGTGCGGATGGTGTCGATGGACGAGCAGAACTGAAAGTCAACGCGATCGAGGTTTTTAACAATCGGGTGGCTACCGGAGGGTTGCACCGCCGGGTGGAAGTACCATTTTACCAGTTCCATCTGCGGTGCATTTCCCAATTGGCCCCGTCCCATCACCGGAATTCGGGTGCATTCAAGGTCCATCACCAAATCGGGCTGGATGCGGGCGCCGTATTTGAACAACATGTCCTCCATATTGAGCGGGTAGTCGATCGGAATAAAGTGCCCGCTTGGGTTGCGCAGGCTGTCGAGATCGGCGTTCAGGCGATCAATGAGCCACATCATACGTCCGCCGTTCATCAGGTATTGGTCGAGGATGAACTTTTCTTTTTCCGAAAACGCGCTGCGGGGTTTGGCCACGATCATCAGGGCGCAATCGCTTGGTTTGATCTGCACGACCGAGTCTAAGCGGACGTGGTCGGTATCGTAAAATTGATTCAGACTTCGCTCCAGATCAATGGTTTGTAAGGATGTGAGCTCGCCGTGGCCTTTGGTAAAAAGAATAATCGGCCGGTTTTGGGTCATTATTTTTTTGATGGCATTGGCAAATTTGTACTCCAGCAAGCTCACTGAATTGTTGATCACCAATTCCGGATCGAGCGTAGGCGAATCATTTTCCAGCAATTTTACAATCACTTTGCGGCTGCCAAAATTTAAGATTGCCACCGGATAGATGAGTTTCTGCGAGGTTTCGCCCTGATCGGCCACCCGCAGGTTTACCGGCATGATGCCTTCATCGGCCAGTGCTTTTCGGCGATCGTTCATTTCCTCCACGGTACCCACTCCCGGGTTCTCGAACTGATAGTCGATGTAACCGCTCTCCGAGCGAAAATCGTCGAGCATTTCCCGGGTGGCCGTTTGCAGGCGTTTGAAGCCGGCCGGAAACTCCCCATCGAGCAGAATTTTTATGTAAACGCGGTCTTTCAGCCCGCGCAGCAGGTTCTTGGTGGGCTTGGTGAGCGTAAAACGCTTTTCTTCGGTCAGGTCGACGTGGGAATAAAAAAGATTGGCCAACACGTTGACAAACAGGAGGATACCGCAAAAAAGCGTGAATTGCAAGAGGGACTGGGAACGTTGGGTACGAGCCATAGAGGACGTTGGGTTGACACACGGGAAGGGCAAAAATACGGCACAAACGGGAGAAAATGACGGATTCGTTTTGTCCGCTTCAACTGCTTAATACAATAAATCCGCGCCCAAATGGTTTATTTTGCGCTTACCAATCCAGCATCCGGTCTCCTGTATTATGAAACGAATCCTCTTACTGTTCCTGCTAACTTTTGCAGCCACTGCTACGGTCACTGTATTATCCGCCCAATGCCTTTCGGGCGATTGTAAGAATGGCAAAGGTTCTTACCGGTATCCCTCGGGCGCCGTGTATACCGGCGATTTTAAAAACGGAGAAATCCACGGCATTGGGTATTGCGTGTATTCCGACAACAGCAAATACAGCGGCGAATGGAAAAACCGCTATCCCGATGGCAAAGGCACCAAAACCTATGCCGACGGCACCAAACGCACCGGTTTTTGGAAAACGGGTAAGCCGGTAGACGAGCAGGGTAACGTGCTCGCCGACTACATCGCTAAAAAGAAAGAAGAACGGCAGGATGACGGCACCAATATTCAATCGGGGTGTCTTTCGGGCGATTGTAAGGAAGGCATGGGCGTATTTGCGTACCCCGACGGCAGTAAATACGAGGGCAAGTTTGCGAACGGGAAATTTGAAGGCTCCGGCATTTTTTATTTTGCCAATGGCGATAAATATGTGGGTTATTTTAAAGAAAACTTCCCCGATGGCCTAGGCTCCCGCTACTTGAAAGACGGAAGTATGGAAGAAACAGGCGAATGGAGACAAGGGGAATTTGTAGGCGCAAGCCTCATCGTGAGCGGAAAAGTAGGTTGTATTCAGGGCGATTGTGAAAGCGGCAAAGGCATTTATGTGTATAAAGAGGGCGCCGCGAAATATGAAGGAGAATTCAAAAACGATTTGCCCCACGGCTACGGTGTTTGTACGTACGCCAACGGCGACCGGTACCGCGGGGAGTGGATGGAAGGCGCTTTCGGTGGCAAAGGAACGCTTTCGCTGCGCGATGGCACCGAAGTTACAGGCTTTTGGCGCGCAGGCGAATACATCGGAAAAGATACGCCGGCAGATTACCAACCCTTTGCCTCCTCGCCAGCGGCTGAAAACACCGAAACGCCCGCCAAAGTACCCGCAACACCGGTGGTCGCCGAAGTGCAGGGCGCCAAAGTGTGGGCGGTAGTGGTTGGAGTGGCTTCTTACGACCACATGCCGGTGCTCCGCTACACCGACGACGATGCTTACCGTTTTTATGCTTTTTTGAAAAGCCTCGAAGGCGGTGCCCTGCCCGACGAACAGGTACACATCCTGATCGATGAAGAAGCCACCCGTGATAATGTGTTGAATACCCTGAGCGAGGTATTTGGAATGGCTGGTCCGAATGACCTGATCATTTTTTATTTTTCCGGGCACGGCCTCAACGGCTCTTTCTTACCCATTGATTTTGATGGATTTAACAACAAAATTGCCCACGAAGAAGTGGCCAAGGTATTTAACGCCAGTAAAGCGAAATACAAACTCTGTTTAGCCGATGCCTGTCACTCCGGGAGTCTGATCGCCCTGCGTTCGGTAGAAACCGAGCCGGTGCTGGTACAATACTACAATACGCTTTCCAAAGCGGCCGCCGGTACGGCGCTTATCATGTCTTCCAAAGCCGAAGAAACCTCGCTCGAATCGTCGGGTTTACGCCAGGGCGTGTTCAGCCACTTTCTGATCCGCGGGTTGAAAGGAGAGGCTGATAAAAACAAAGACAAGGTGGTAACGGTGGAGGAACTCTTCAATTACATCTACACCAATGTGCGCGACTATACGGGTAGCCGCCAAAGCCCGGTGATCAAGGGTACCTACGACCCGGTTATGCCGGTGTCGGTAGTGCGATAAAGATTCGGGCAAAAAAAAAGCGCGATGCTCGTTTGCATCGCGCCGGTTTCCCGTATATAATCTCATGAAAAGTTTCGAAGTTGTGGTTAATCTTTCATCGTCTGTGTCGTGCTCCGTCGTTGTCCCTTATTAACGTTACAAAAGTGCAGCGAGTTGTTTGGGTTTAAAAGAACAAAAATGAGCATTTGTTGAAAGAAATTCAAGGATGCTTTTACATATAAAATAAATAAAGACATTCATTATCAATTAGTTATAAATATAAAATCAAAAATTAAAGAATATATTTAAGTCTTTTGTTGAAATATTATAGAAAAATAATACCTTTTAGGGGTGAAAAATTTACCCAAAGTTGTTAAAAATGTCATTTTCACGACAAATTATGACAAATTTCAGACCCTTGCGCGCATCCGTGAATTGGGCCGCTGCACTGCATCGAGACAGATAATTTCAACAGGCGCCTGGCAATAGGCAAAAAAAAAAGCGCGATGCTCGTTTGCATCGCGCCGGTTTCCCGTATATAATCTCATGAAAAGTTTCGAAGTTGTGATCAATGTGCCGTCTGAATCGCTGCGCCGTCGTTGTTCGTTATTGATGATACAAAAGTGCGGGTGTTTACCTGGCCGGGAAAGGACAAAAATACGGGTTTGTTAACCCAGCTCTTTGAACATATTTTGTGCAATTAAAACAATTAAAGTATTTAAAATCAAGGAGTTATCCAATTATGATTGCTTATAAAAAATTGATTTTTATCGCCTTTTGTTGATTTTATTTTCTTAAAAAGCAAGATTTTTTTCTTAAAAGAAGGAAATAAAACCGTTGCAGCCTTGCCTTTCGCGCTTTTTTACCGCTTTGTTCGTGTAGCCGGGATGCTCTATTTCGCCCAAACGTTGTATTTCAGGATACAATAGATGGCCCGAACCCCGTCGCGCCAGCCGATTTTTTTCCCTTCCGCATACGAACGCCCGTAATAGGAAATGCCCACTTCATAGATGCGCGCTTCGGGTACCCGGCTTATTTTGGCCGTCACTTCGGGTTCGAAGCCGAAACGGTTCTCCTTCAGATCGAGTCCCTTGATGATATCTGCCCGGAAGAGCTTGTAACAAGTCTCCATATCGGTCAGGTTGAGGTTGGTAAAAACGTTGGACAAAAAGGTCAGGAACTTGTTGCCGATGCTGTGCCAGAAAAAAAGGATCCGGTGAGGCCGCCCACCCATGAACCGCGAGCCGAAGACCACGTCTGCATACCCGTCGAGAATGGGGCGAAGCAGAATATTATATTCGGCCGGATCGTACTCAAGGTCGGCGTCCTGAATGATCAGGTACTGGCCGGAGGCATGCCTGATACCTGTATGCAGGGCTGCGCCTTTGCCTTGGTTGACCTCATGTTTGAGGTAGCGGATGTTCAGGTCCGGATTGGCTTCCATGTACCTGCGGATGGCGCCTTCGGTGTCGTCCTTGGAGCAATCGTTTGTAATAATGAGTTCTTTTTGAATGCCGCCCAACAATTCCACTGCTTTCACTTTATCTAAGATGCGGTGTATCGTCCGCTCTTCATTATAAGCAGGAATGACGATGGATAGGGTTTCGCTCATATCAGGTAGTTATGCTTTCCGGAAGTTCGTTTTACAGAACCCGGTTGGTGCGTTGGTAAGGTGTTGTCTTTTAGAAAACGCAAAGGTAAATCGAAGTTTCTACTTTCTTGCCATTGCATGTCCGGCCAGCCAGGCGCCCGTCCAGGCCGCCTGAAAATTAAAACCGCCGGTGATGGCATCGATATCCAGCACTTCGCCGGCCATAAAAAGGTTGGGATGCAGGCGGCTTTCAAAATTCTTGAAGTTTATTTCTTTCAACGACACCCCGCCTGCCGTGACGAACTCTTCCTTGAACGTACTTTTTCCCGCAATCTGAAACGTAGCCGAACCCAGCTGAGCCGCCATAGCCAGGAGCGATTTTTTATCCAGATCGGCCCAGCGCAGCGTCTCGGAGATACCGGCCGCAGCCAGGAGGCGTTGCCAAAGGCGCAAGGGGATTTCAAACAGGGCATTAGCCCAGATCGTCTTTTTAGCAAAGGTCGTTTTGAGGCCCGACAGCGTTTCAACGATCTCGGGCCCCGTTTTTTCACCCAACCAGTTAATTTCAAGCGGAAAATGGTACCCACAGGCGTGCAAATCCCGCGCGCCCCAGGCCGATAGCCTTAAGATACCCGGCCCGCTCAGGCCCCAATGGGTGACCAGCAGCGGCCCGCGGGCGCTTAATTTGGCGCCTGGAATGCGCAGCGCGGCATCTGGTACCGAAACGCCGGCCAGTTCGCGCAGGCGCGTGTCTTTGGTATTGAAGGTAAAAAGCGAGGGTACAGGATCCACGACGGTATGCCCCAGGGTTTTCAGATTTTCCCAGATAGCCGGGTTGCTGCCGTAAGCGACCAGGATTTTGGCAAAATGCAAGGGTTGGGGCACGCCCCCAAGATGCAACAGCCACTCGCCGCCCACAGGCTCCAGTCGTTCCACCCGGGCGCCGATATTTACCTGAACGCCTGCGGCCCGGGCCGCTTGTTGAAAACAGTTTATAATGGTGGCAGAATCGTCGGTTACCGGAAACATCCGGCCGTCTGTTTCGGTTTTTAGGGGCACGCCGCGCCGGGCAAACCACGCTACGGTCTCTTCAGGACCAAATTGTAAAAAAGGACCCAGTAATTCACGGCTACCCCGAGGGTAAAATTGGGTTAGTGCGCGCGCATCGTAGCAGGCATGCGTCACGTTGCAGCGCCCGCCTCCGCTGACGCGCACTTTTTCAAGCACCGCTTTACCCCGTTCGAAAATGGTAACGCGGCAGGATGGGTTGGCTTCCGCACAGGCGATCGCGGCAAAAAAACCGGCTGCTCCGCCGCCAATGATGGCAATTTGCATAGGACAGCAAATGTAGGGCAATGTGCGCTATTTTATGGGTAAACCGGAATTTTGCCGTAGGGGCGGGGCTCGCCCCCGCCCTATTTTTAGTAGGACAATGCTACATTAGCCAATATGTATTGCCCGAAAGCACGGGAATGTGAAAAAAAATTTCAATTTTTGCCGAAGTAAACATATCGCAGCTTTCGGACAATCCGGTCTGCCGCTCATTTCGAATACCCAAACCCGCACAAATTCTTACCTTCGAGCCCCGAGAAAATCAGACTAAATACGGATACCTGTTACATGAAGAGGCTGGTCAATGAAATTGTAAAGCAGTACCTGCGCCTGCGCATGCAGCGCATCGAGCGTTACATGCAACACCCTGAAGAAGCGCAGGAAAAATGGCTGAACACCCTTGTTCAAACGGCCCGTAACACTGAATTCGGCCGGGAATATAATTTCGCAGACATTCGCAACCCGGAAGATTTTGCCCGAATGGTGCCCGTACATGATTACGATCGTATCAAAGGTTATATCAGCCGCATGATGCGGGGCGAAAGCGATGTGCTGTGGCCGGATGAAGTCAACTGGTATAGCAAAAGTAGCGGCACCACAAGCGACAAGAGTAAATACATACCCGTTCCGGATAGTAATTTGTACGGCTGTCATATTGCCGGAAGTTGGGATTCCCTGGCCCTGTTGTATCATAACAAACCGGATATGGAAATTTTCCGTCGCCGGAACTTGGTCATGTCGGGGAGTTACGAGTCGCTCAAAGAATACCCGAAAACCCGCTATGGCGATATCAGTGCAGTGCTGACCTACCACATGCCTTCTGCGGGAAAAATGTTTTATACGCCCGATCTCGAAACGGTACTGCAATCCAATTTTGAGGATAAAATTCAGCAGGTAGCCGAGATTACCAGTAAACAGGACGATGTGGTGATGTTCGGCGGCGTACCAACCTGGATCGTGGTGCTGTTTCGCCTGATCCTGGAAAAAACGGGTAAATCCAATATGCTGGAAGTATGGCCGCACTTGCAGGCCTATATGCACGGCGGCGTGGGTTTCGAACCTTACCGGCAAACATTCAGGGAACTCATCCCCAGCGATAATTTCGTGTACCAGGAAATTTACAATGCCTCCGAGGGGTACTTCGGTGCGCAATGCGACCTGAAGATCAACGACATGCTTTTATTTGCCGACAACGGGGTGTTTTACGAATTTGTTCCGACGGAAGAATGGGAGAAAGATCATCCTAAAAGCGTAACCATGGGCGATGTGGAAATTGGAAAAAATTACGCCATTATGATCTCTTCGAACAACGGTTTATGGCGCTATCAACCGGGCGATACCGTGATGTTCACGCGCAAATACCCGCATTGTTTCCTGATTACCGGCCGGACCAAGCAATTTATCAACGCTTTTGGAGAAGAAGTGATGGTTGGCGACACGGACAGAGCCTTAGCTGAAACCTGCCGTCAATTAGAGGTGGTGGTAACCGAGTACACGGCGGCGCCCATTTACTTCGACGGCGGCGAACGGGGAAAAGGCGGGCATGAGTGGGTCCTGGAATTTGAAAAACAACCGGCAGACCTGGAGCGTTTCAACCAGATGCTCGACGAAACCCTGCAACGCATCAACTCCGACTACGAGGCAAAACGCTTCAAAGGCATGGCCCTGGAGCGGCTGCGGCTGCGGCCGGTGCCGGTGGGTACCTTCCACCGCTGGATGCGTTCGAGGGGCAAATTTGGCAATCAAAATAAGGTGCCGCGATTAGCCAATCACCGGCAATTTGTGGAAGAAATCCTGAAATTTACCCACGAAGTTCAATAGCGGCCAATCAACCTTTGGCAGGATGTATTGTTATGTCGGCCATATTTGAACCTTTACCAGACGCGCTTTCCCGATGGCATCCGATCCGACCAATCAGCAAGCACCTTTTCTACCGGACGACGACCCCACGGCCGTTTCGCGGAAACAGGCGCATATCGAACTGGCTTTTGAAAGCCAGGTGGCTGCCGGAGAACTGGATGCCCGTTTTTTTTATGAACCCTTGCTTGCCGCCCACCCGCAGGCAGGGAGTTTACACCCCTTTAATTTTCTTGGCAAAACCCTGCGGACGCCCCTCTGGGTGTCATCCATGACCGGGGGCACTGCCCTGGCCCGAACGATCAATCAAAATTTAGCCCGGGCCTGCGCGGAGTTCGGCATGGGCATGGGCCTTGGCTCCTGCCGGCAATTGCTGAACAGCAAAGAATATTTGCCCGATTTCGACGTCCGCCATCTGCTCGGGCCCGACCTGCCGCTTTATGCCAACCTCGGCATCGCCCAGATAGAACATCTCCTGAAGGCCGGCGAAACGGAAAAAATACACGCATTGCTGGCTAATCTCCGGGCCGACGGGCTGATCGTACACGTCAATCCGCTTCAGGAAGCGATGCAACCGGAGGGTGACCGCTTTCTTTACCCGCCATTGGACACTATCCGGATGTTGCTGGATGCAACAGGTGTCAAGATCATTGTGAAAGAAGTAGGGCAGGGCATGGGCCCCGAAAGCCTGCGGGCTTTGCTGCAATTGCCTTTAGAGGCGATCGAATTTGCCGCAGCGGGCGGTACCAATTTCGCTAAACTCGAGCTGTTGCGGACGGATGCGCAAACGCAGCTTATTTTCGGGAAAATTGCGGCGGTAGGGCATTCCGCTTTGGAGATGCTGGGTTTCGTACGGGGGCTGCAACAGGAACTGGGCGACAAGTGCCGGGTCAAACACCTGATCATTTCCGGCGGCATCAAGGATTTTCTCGACGGCTATTATTTACTGCAAAAATCGCCCTTGCCGGCTGTGTACGGCCAGGCTTCCGGCTTTCTCAAACACGCTCAACAGGATTACGCCACGCTTCAGGCATTCGTCGCCACCCAGGTTCGGGGGCTGGAATTGGCCGGGGCGTTTTTAAAAGTCCGATAAACAACCATTTCAAATAATGCCAAAATCAATCTCCGGTTTCTCCAGGCTCTCCAAACGCATGAAGATCCAGTGGCTGGCTGAAAATTTTTTCGTCGATCCCGCTGCCGTCGAGCTGGACATGTGCAGCTGGCAACACCCGGATCCTCAACAGCAGCGGGTACTCGATGGATTTACCGAAAATGCCCTGGCTAATTTTCCCCTGCCGTACAGTGCGGCGCCCAACTTCCTGATCAACGGTCGCTTGTATGCCGTTCCCATGGTGATCGAGGAAAGCAGCGTGGTGGCTGCTGCATCGAGCGCGGCTAAGTTTTGGCTCGACCGGGGTGGGTTTCACGCGGAGGTGTGGGATACGATGAAACTCGGGCAGGTGCATTTTCGCTGGGCCGGAAACACCGAACGGTTGCGCAGCCTGTTTCCTGAATTAGAAGACCGTCTGATGCGGGATTCGGAGGATATTACGGCAAACATGCGTCAACGCGGCGGCGGTATAACGAACATCGAGTTGCTCGATTTTACGCATTTGGAACCCGATTATTACCAGTTGCGCGTGGCCTTCGAGACTTGCGACAGCATGGGCGCCAATTTTATCAATTCGGTGTTGGAGCGTTTTGCCACGACCCTCGAATTATTCATGACCGAATGTGCAGGACTTGCCGATACCGAGCGTGATGTAGAGGTCATTATGTCGATTTTGTCCAACTACACCCCTGATTGCCTCGTGCGGGTTTGGGTGGAATGCCCCATCTCTTCGTTTTCCGAGCTGGCGCACAAACAGGGCATGGATGCGCATCAGCTGGCCGAACGTTTTGCTACAGCCGTCCGCATTGCCGGTATCGATCCTTACCGGGCGGTAACGCATAACAAGGGCATTTTCAATGGAATAGACGCCGTAGTGATGGCTACAGGCAATGATTTTCGGGCCATCGAAGCCTGCGGACACGCCTACGCCGCCCGCGACGGCCAATACCGAAGTTTGAGCGTCTGTACCATAGGGGAGGACCTGTTTCGTTTCGAACTGGAAATTCCGCTGGCCGTGGGCACCGTGGGCGGCCTCACAGCCCTGCATCCCCTTGCCAAACGCTCCTTGGAAATGTTGGGCCATCCTTCTGCCCGCGAGCTGATGATGATCATCGCTTCGGTGGGCCTGGCGCAAAATTTCGGGGCAGTTCGCTCGCTGATTACAACGGGTATCCAGAAAGGGCACATGAAAATGCACCTGACCAATATTCTGAATCACCTCGGGGCCACGGAGGAAGAAGCGGCGGCCGCGCAGCATAATTTCCAGGATCAAACGGTGAGTTTCAGCAGTGCGCGAACGTTTTTGGAACAATACCGGAAGGAGATCATGATGCGAATCCCCTAATATTACCGCTTGACCCGTCTGTTGTAAGTTGGTTTAGAGCGGTATGTTCAAGTTGTTGATTTTAAAAGAATTGGGTGTTTTGTAAACCCTCAAAACCATTTTTTCTGATCCGCCAGAGAACCGAGCTCCGCCCAGCTAAGCACCAGATCCGCCGGGCCGACGGCATGCGACGCAACTTCGTAGTCATTGTAGTAAAAACGAATACCTTCCGGTACCACGGCGACATTGGCCGGGAGGGGCAAATGCGTCAGTTCGGGATAAAGCAATTCGGAGATGTCGCCGCTTTCCGTCATGCCTTTCGATAATTTATATGCTTTTTCCAACATGGGCAAAATAGCCGTTGTGTCAGACACCAGCGCTGTTACGGGCAACACCTGCCCTTTATTTTGCATATCGTAGGTCACCAGCGTGGCGAAGGAATTGGGATGCGCTTCTCCGGAAAACGAGCTGCCGCTCATTTCTAAGGTGACGATTTTAGGGTTGTTGACCAGCAGCGCGCTCGATAAGTCGAAAAGGTAGCCAAACGCCATCTCCGGGTCGTCTTTTTTGGCTTGTAAGTACTGCGCGCAAAAGCGCGTACCGGCCGAGTCCAGGGCTGCTTCGAATGGAATATTGGAGTCGCCGCCCACCATACTCAGGATAAAACTCCGGAAAGATTCGGTGATGGCCGCAGTGCCAGCCGAATCACCGCCGCTGAATTTCAGATAAGAAATCGTAAAATTGGCGCACTCCCCCTCGCCCAGACATTGCCGCTTTACGCATTGGCGAATATCAGATTGCATTGGCCCGGCGGATAAACCGGCGGCAGGCGATTCTTTCGATTTACACGAAACAATTAAAAAAACGGCCGCGATCAGCAGCACAGCAGGCATTGGTTTCCTCATCAGGATGGTTTAATTGCAAAAAACTGGGCGTAAAAGTAAAAGCTCCGGTCATTCCACAGCCTCTCCGGCCAATTGTTTTTCAAACAATTCCGCATAATAACCACCGTTGGCCAATAAGTACTCATGGGTACCGCTTTCGGCAACCCGGCCCTGGTCTAACACGATGATCTTATCGAATTGCAACATGCCGTAAATCCGGTGGGTGATAATGATCGCCGTACGATCGGCCAGTGCGCCTTCAAGGTACCCCAGAATACGGCTTTCGGTATTGGTATCCACGGCGGATAAGCAATCGTCGAGCACCACCACATCGGGTTGTTTGGCGAAGGCCCGGGCAATGCTGACCCGTTGCTTCTGACCGCCCGACAAGGTGACGCCGCGTTCGCCCACCACTGTTTCGTAGCCTTTGGGCAGGCCTGCAATATCCTCGTGTACGGCTGCGCTTTTAGCATAAAATTCGGCTTCTTCCTGGGTGATGCCGTCTTTGCCGAAGGCTATATTGCTATAAACGGTATCGGAGAATAAAAATACGTCTTGCGGGACGTACCCGATGCTGCGTCGCAGGTTAGCCAGGTCGTGCATACGAAGGTCTTTTCCGTCGATCAGGATGCGGCCTTCCGTGACGTCGTACAGGCGCACCAGCAGGTCGGCGATGGTCGTTTTACCGCTACCTGTGCGGCCGATAATGGCAAATTTCTGGCCGGGTAATACTTCGAACGACACATTATCAAGGGCTTTGATTCCGGTGTCGGGGTAGATGAAGCGCACGTTTTCAAAGACGATATGGCCTTTTAAACCTGGCCCGGAACGGTCTTCTTTTACCAGGGCATTTTTGTCTTGGTCCGGCGTTCCGTTTGTATGAACCAATGCCGGAAGCATATCGTGCTCTGATTCAAGGGCCGGATCAACAATGGACGGTTGGGTTTGCAAAAATTCATTGATCCGTTTTTGCGATGCGGCAGCCTGCTGGGTCAGGGATGCGATCCAGCCGATGGCCGTCACCGGCCAGGTGAGCATATTTATATAAATGACGAACTCGGCAATATTGCCTGCGGTGATCTTGCCGGCTGCGCCGTCGGCCATTCCGCTGGTGGCAACCACCTGTAAACCGCCCACGTATACCGTGATAATAATACTGGCGCCGATCAACAGGGACATCAGCGGAAAAAAGAAGGCGTCGATCTGGATAAGCGCGAGCGATTTTTTTCGAAAATCCTCACTTTGGCCGGCAAACCACCGCCCCATCGCCTGCTCCTGGGCATAACTTTTTACTACCCGTATCCCGCTGTATACTTCCTGCGCCGTGCTGGTGAGCGTTGCCAGTTGCTGCTGGATTTTTTCACTTTTTTTATTGATCAGCGTACTCACCCAATAAATTGAAATGCTCAAAAAAGGCAGGGGTAGCAGGGACCAGAGCGTGAGGGTCACGCTCACGTGCAACATGGCAGAGATGGCCAGAATGAACAGGAAAATAAGATCGATACCGTATAAGATGGTGGGTCCCAGGTACATACGCACTTTCGAAACATCTTCCGAAATGCGCGACATCAGGTCGCCTGTGCTGTTGCGCTTGTAAAAAGCCATGTCGAGCTTTTCATAATGGGCAAAAATTTCTTTGCGCAGATCATATTCGATGAGGCGACTCATCACGATGATCGTTTGGCGCATGAAAAACATAAACAAACCCATCATCAGGGCTAAGCCGATCACGGCGGCGCCAAACCAAGCAATCTGGGCGCCTAATTCCTGAAACGCTTCCGGGTGCGCCGAGATGCCGCCCGTTTCCTTATAATGCTTGACCTGCGCGATCACCGTATCCAAGGCCTTGCGGATCACTTGCGGCTGCCATACGCGAAACCAGTTGGCCAGGCCTACAAAGAGAATGCCGAGCAGGAACCGGCCGCGGTATTTCAGGAAATATTTATTGAGATAAGCGAGGTGCTTCATGGATCGGCAAAACTAAAGCGAGAAGGGAAAGGGGGTAAACAAGTAAAGAAGGAAGATGGTTCGTAAAAATTATTCGCAAGACCCTTAAAGAAGCCGGCAATAGAATTATATGGTATTTTGGAGCCGATTTTTGGATGACTGCGTCCGTGACGCCGCTGGCCGAAGCGGACCGTATTTTTTCCAAAACGCTTTCTTTAAAAAAGCAGCGGATTGAGGTGCTCAACGTGCTCGTACAAGTATACGAGCGCTTGGGACAATGGCAAAATGCGATGCGTTACACGCGGGAGGAAATTAAACTTCGGGATGAAAATGAAAACGACACTCGACGATATAGGCCGGAGGGCGGGCCTGAACAAGGCCAGCTTGTACTACTATTTTAAAAATAAGGAGGAGATTTTTGTCGCCGTGGTACGCGCCGAAACCCGGGCATTCATAAACGATCTTCAGGCCAAAGCGGCGGCCTTTCCCGACATTCGCCGGCATATCCGTTTCTACCTAACCGAGCGTATCCGGCGCTACGGTGAAGTGCTTCACCTGACCCGTTTATCGGTAGACATCTTTCATAAACTTGCGCCCTTGTTCGACGAGGTATATCAGGAAACCAGAACCGGCGAGATCGCATACCTGACCGGCTTGTTGCGCAACGCGGCACAATACAATGCCATCCTCATCAACGAGCCGTCTGCTATTCTGGCAGAGCGCCTTTTTCATTTATCCGACGCCCTTAAACACAATGCCGTCCGGGGAACAGGGGGCATTCATACCCAAATTGATTTCACGCCGGCCCTTGACGAAATGGAATTCTGGACCAAAATGGTGCTTCGTTGAGAAATACCCCTTCTATTCCACCACAAAGTCACACAAAGATTCCCCAAACGTGTAGCCGAACGGCAAACGGACGCCTTCTATGCGTTGAATTTTTAATAAAAATACCCTCTGATTGCTTTTATTCTCTACTTTTCCGGCTGCAAGACAATCACCTGTAACGCACGGAAAAAATGACAAACATTCAAGGCCCCGCCATTTTCCTCGCCCAGTTTATGGGCGATCAAGCGCCTTATAATTCCTTAGAAAGCATTTGCCGCTGGGCCACTTCGCTTGGCTACAATGGTGTGCAGATTCCCAGCTGGGACAGTCGCCTGATCGACCTGGAGCTGGCAGCTGGCAGCAAAACCTACTGCGACGAGCTGCGCGGCCGGGCGGAGGCCTGTGGCGTGGTCATTACGGAACTGAGCACGCACCTGCAAGGCCAATTGGTTGCGGTACACCCGGCCTACGACCTGATGTTCGACGCTTTCGCGCCGGAACACCTGCAAGGCAAGCCAAAAGCCCGGACCGAATGGGCGGTACAAACACTGAAAAACGCAGCCATAGCCAGCCGAAACCTCGGCCTGAATGCGCATGCAACTTTTTCCGGCGCGTTGATCTGGCATACGGTGTATGCTTGGCCACAGCGCCCCAAGGGCCTGGTAGAGGCGGGATTCAAGGAACTGGCCGCCCGCTGGAAACCGATTCTCGACGTTTTCGACGAATGTGGGGTAGACCTTTGTTACGAAATACACCCGGGCGAAGACCTGCACGACGGCGTCACTTTCGAGCGCTTTCTGGCGGCAACGGGCAACCACACGCGCTGCAATATTTTGTACGATCCCTCCCATTTTGTATTGCAACAACTTGATTATCTACAATATATTGATTTTTACCACGAGCGGATCAAGATGTTCCACGTAAAAGACGCCGAGTTCAATGCCACCGGCCGCAGCGGGGTGTATGGGGGGTATCAGGACTGGATCGACCGGCCGGGCCGTTTCCGCTCGCTGGGCGACGGGCAGGTTGATTTTAAAACCATTTTTTCGAAACTGGCCCAATACAATTACCAGGGCTGGGCGGTGCTCGAATGGGAATGCTGCATTAAAGATTCCGAACAAGGAGCCCGGGAAGGTGCGCCGTTTATCCGCGACCATATTATCAAAGTGACCGAAAAAGCCTTCGATGATTTTGCCGGCGGTGTGGCGGATGAGGGCTTGTTAAAGCGGATTATCGGTTTATAAATTCAAGATGAATAAACGATTCGAGATTCCTGTTTTATTACTAGTATTTTTAACTCAGGGCTGTACCCGCTCCGAAGGAAAAATCATGTCGGATTTTATTCAGTATTTACTCCGGCAGGATACCTGGTTTCGCTGGATTGTTTGTATTTTGCTGGTATTTTTTATATTACAACTCATAAGAATTATAAAATTAATACTGCGTTACGTATTTAAATTTATCAAAGAAAGCCATCGGTTTATATTTGTTTGGGGCAAAAGAAATTTAATTATCATTTCGATTTTAGGCACTATTTTATGGCTATTCAGCAATCCCTTAATTGATTTTGTTCAGGAAATAGAACAACGATTTTTATCGCCCGTGTATATCAATGAATTCGGCAATTTAAGCGAAGAACATTTAATTGCTGTTTATGAAGAAGAGCTCGCCCGGCAGGTAGATCCTTATCATAAAAAGGTGATCGCGCAGCGCACGCGGGAAATCGCCGCCAAGATCAATGCTTCGCCCTTGCCGATTTATGAAGCTGCTTATCTGGAATGCGGGCTCAACCCCTTTACCGTGCGCAGCGATCAGGTGGCCGCCGGCTGGATTCAGTTTACCCGGGCCGGTTTGGGAGGGCTGCGTTACCAGGGCAAACCCGTTTCATTCGAGGACGTGTTGCAAGCCTGCCGCTCCAAAGACATCGTCTTTATGATGGACCTCACCGAGTTGTACCTGGTGGACAAATACCAGCGCGCCGGCCGCAAGCCGCTCAACAACACCATCGACCTTTATCTGGCACTTTTCGCCCCTGCCCTGATCGGTTCAGAATCCGGCCGGATCATTTACCAGGGGTATGATAACCCAAGTTATTACAAAAATGACGGCCTGGACGGTTGGTATGTTACCGGCCAAAAACAGATCCTCCGCAAACGAACGGAGTGCGACGGAAAGATTACCATCTGGGAAGTTTTTTTAGCGCTGGAAGCCAAAAAAGGTAAGCTGATACGACGGTATTTGCGGTAAAAATCGCATAAGATCAATGGACTTGTACGGCTCAGATTCAATATAATTTTTATACTTTTGCCCAGTTTTGAGTAAAAAATGCGAATAATTTCGTAAGCATAGTGTTTCGGAGCGTTTTTTGCCGTACAAAACCATCGAGTTTAAAACGTGTATCATTGAGTTTAGCAGGATAACGTGTAATTGACGAACACATGAGAAGATTCCCTCCACTGCTGTGTGCCTTGTTCCTTTGCACATGGTCTTTCTCATTTGCGGCGACCAAATCGCAGCAAGTCGAGCGTTACCTGGGTACCTTTCGTTACGAAAACGACAAACCCCTCGGTACCGTCAAATTCATTTTCCAGAAAGCCGTATTGAAACGAAAAGGCAACGGAAAAAAGACCTACCAATATTTACTTTTCAACGAGCCGTTTTTTTCCAACGAAGACAACGCCGGGCGCCTGATTGGTATTCAGATTGTGCATAATGGAAAAACAACAACGATCCGCCCGGAAGCGCCCGACAAGCAAGGAATTGACCCTGGAGGAATCCCGGCGAGCCCTGCAGCCGTTTCCATTCAGCAGGACCCCGTGCGTCCGCGGGGCGCCCTGGGTCCGAGCGGAATTACGATTCCCGACTCCAGCACCATCGCGCATACCCTGGATGAAACCAAACAAACGATCAGCGGCTGGCAGGCACGCATGTGGCAAAGCGTGCGTCCGATCTGGGAATTTGTGATGTGGATTTTCAGCAGCGTCATTATTCTGTTGATCTGTTTTGGGGGCTTGTGCCGCTACGTGGCTAAAACCGCCGCTTCGGAGAGCCTGATCAACAGCTATGGCCGCATCATCGTGGGTCGCTGGATCGTCTCCGCCCACCAAAATGCCGCCGCCATGTTGCTGCTGATCACCTGGATCATCGCCATCGTGCTGCTGATCGACGTATTTATGTGGCTGGTCTACCTCAACCTGCCGGTCTGGACGCTGGTCGTTATCTGGTTCCCCATCCTTTGGCTGGCCGAAAGACTTACCGACTGGATCGTGCCGAATATTCCGGTGATTGGGCCGGGAGGGGATGAGCAGCGTCACAGGTAAGTATCAGTGGCAAGTTTACCCGCAGCAGGTTTGATCAGATTGCTTGGGTTCCCAAAATTTTATTGCCGGTGTTGGGCCGCAGTGTGAATAGCCCATTTCCCTATCTTTGCGGCAGTTTTCTTTGAAACGCCCACCGCGCGCTATGCTCAACACCGATAAAGGTATCTATTCCGGCTTGCTGGAAGCCAAACGACGCGGCGAAAAAAAATTCGTTGTCCTGCTCGATCCAGATAAATTGCGCCTGCACCACTTGGAGCAAACGCTCGAACTGGCCGTTGAATGCGGGGTCGATTATTTCTTTATTGGCGGCAGCCTCATCGTCAACAACATGCTGGACAGCGTATTGAGCGACATCCGCAAGCGTTGCCAGATTCCGATGATCCTGTTTCCGGGCAATTCATTTCAACTCAGTTACAGGGCCGACAGCCTCCTGTTTTTGTCGCTCATCAGCGGGCGCAATCCCGAGCTGTTGATCGGCCAACACGTCATATCTGCGCCGTTTTTGAAATTGTCGCCCCTGGAAATCATCTCTACCGGGTATATGCTTATCGACGGCGGCATTCAGACCGCCGTACAATATATGTCGAATACCGCTCCGATTCCGGCAAATAAGGAGGATATTGCCGTTTGCACGGCGCTGGCGGGCGAATTGCTCGGCCTGAAACTGATTTACCTGGATGCCGGTTCGGGCGCTCAAAAACCTGTTTCCGAAAGCATGGTAGAAGCGGTTGGCGGCGCGCTGTCGGTACCACTGATTGTCGGAGGCGGCATCCGGACGCCCGAAAAGGTAGCCGCCAATATAAAAGCCGGAGCCGACATCATCGTAGTGGGCAACAGCATTGAAAAAGAACCTTCTCTGATCCGCGAGATGTGCGCAGCGGTACGGGATTTTAAATAAATATTTGACACAAACGAGCGATGCTTGACTCCTTTTCAAGCGGCCCCGCAAACCCATTATTTGATCTCATGCTTAAAGGAACTGTTATAAAATCTACCGGCAGCTGGTACAATGTGCGCCTTGATCCCGATGCAACGCATCCCGAGGGGACTGTGGGCGCCATGGTGCAATGCCGGATTGTGGGTAAATTCCGGCTCGACAACGTGCCCCTCACCAATCCCGTGGCCGTTGGCGATCGCGTGGAATTGTTACTTGAAAGCGAGTCCGGTCCGGGAATGATCAATAAAATTCTGCCCCGCAGAAACTACGTCGTACGCCAGTCGCCGCGCCGAAAACATCATCTTCACTTGCTGGCCGCCAACATCGACCAGGCCGTGCTGATGGTTACTATCGTCAACCCGACCATAAAACCGGCGTTCATAGACCGCTTTCTGGTCATGACCGAACGCCATGAAATTCCGGTCACCATCGTGTTCAACAAGGCGGATCTGTACGACGAAGAAGACCAGGCTAAGTTCTTTGAAATGAAATCGGTGTACGAAAAAATCGGCTATGGCGTACTCGCAACCTCCGTGGCTGAAAAGAAAGGTTTGGAAGCATTCCGCGAAGTATTGAAAGGCAAAACGACTTTGTTGAGCGGCCAGTCGGGCGTGGGCAAAAGCAGCCTGGTCAATGCCATCCAGTCGCAATTGGAGCTGCGTACCGGCGAGATCAGCGATTATTCCGGCAAAGGCCAGCATACCACCACTTTTGCCGAGATGTTCGAACTGGATTTCGGCGGCCGCATCATCGATACGCCTGGGATTAAAACATTGGGATTCAACGATAAAGATTCCCACAACATCGCCCACAGTTTCCGCGAATTTTTTGCGCTTTCGCCGCAGTGCCGTTTTGGCGGGGCCTGCCTTCACCGCAACGAACCAGGCTGCGCGGTACACGAGGCCGTGCGGAGCGGAGAGGTGAGCGAACTGCGTTATTACAATTACCTCGCTATTTTGGAAGAAGTGGAAGATCAGAATTACTGGGAGCGGAATAAGGAAATTTGAGGTCATAGATTCAACCCATTCATTCATGCGCTACTTCCTCACCCTCTCCTACCTCGGTACCCCTTTTCACGGTTGGCAGCGCCAGCCCAATGCCGTTTCGGTGCAGGAGATGCTGGAAAACGCCGTGTCGACGATTTTGCGACAGCCGGTGGAGATAACGGGGTGCGGTCGTACGGATACAGGCGTTCATGCCAGGTATTATGTGGCGCATTTCGATGCGGAAGGCGAGATGCCGCCCAATTTCGTAAACGGACTCAACAGCCTCTTGCCGCAGGCCCTGGCTGTGCAGGCCTGTAGCCCCGTAGCCGCCGATGCGCATGCCCGCTACGACGCCTTCGAGCGCAGTTATGAATACCATATTTCCTTCCGCAAGGATCCGTTTACCACCGGAACGGCCTGGTTTTATCCTCAGTACAAGAAACTCGATCTGGAGGCCATGCAGGAGACTGCCGGTTTACTCCCCCAATTCAATGCCTTTTTCCCTTTTTGCAAAACCCACAGCGGTGCAGACTCGTACGACTGTTTGCTCAAACGAGCGGTCTGGATGCATGAGCCAACCAAACACCGGCTCATTTTACATATCACCGCCAATCGTTTCCTGCGCGGTATGGTGCGGCTGATCGTGGGCGCATGTATCCAGACCGGGGCAGGCCAATTGTCACTTGAAGACGTTCGAACAGCCCTGGAAACACAAAAACCGCTAAAAAAAAGCCTGAGCGTGCCGCCACACGGACTGTTTTTAAGCGAGGTAAAATATCCTTTTCCGTTTTGATCGGTGTTGTTCCTTTGTGGTGGATTGACGATGGTCACCCAAGTAATTGAGCGCAATCATTCCCCCTTCCGCCGCGGGGCACGACATTTGAGGTATATTTTATTCAAAATATCTTTCAGCCATGAAAAAAATACTTGTCCCGACAGATTTTTCCAGTAATGCGAAACACGCGTTGTTGGGAGCCGCACATTTAGCCGCCCGTTTTGGTGTGCCGCTTGAAATTTTACACGTCAATACAGCAGTCGCTTACATACCCCCTATGCCGGAGTATGCCGGCTCGATTCAATTCGATATCGATGAATATTATGAAATGGCTAACGGGGAGCTGAACAAACTCAAGACTGAATTATCCCACCATGCGGAACTGGCAAAAGTGGCCGTCGAAACCCGGATCGAGGAAGGATTTCTGTATGCTGCCATCCGCAAGGTAGCCAGCGAGGACGGCGCCGACCTGATCGTAATGGGTACAAAAGGCGCTTCCGGTATTTTAGAGTTTTTGATTGGATCCAATACGGAAAAAATGATCCGGACCGCGCATAATCCGGTGTTGGCGATACCTGAAAAATCGGGCAACCAATTTATTTTTAAAAAAGTTGTCTTAGCCACCACCCTGCAGGCAGACCAGGCGGGCGCTTTTAAAACCCTGGCCGCCTGGCAGCAGCATATTCCTTTCCAGGTGGAGGTATTGTATTGCAATAACCCGGCGGGCTTCGATTCAAACGAGGCGCCGGAACAAGCCGCCCGAAAATTTGCCGAAGCGGCCGGTCTCCAAAACGTACATATAAAAATAATAGCCTCGACCTATAATGAGGAAACAAGTATTCTGAGGTTTGCCCGTGAAGAAAAGGCTGATCTGATTGCTATTGCAACGCATCAACGGCAGGGCTTGTCGCACCTGCTGTTCGGGAGTCTTGCCGAAGGGGCCGTCAACCACTCCGACATACCGGTGCTTGGTATTCCGATTAAATAGTATCAGGCAGTAGCAGTGCTAGTGCCACTGCTTACTGCCACACTTTTTTTTACCTTTGCAGCAAAACCGGCTGCATGACCTTTTCTTCCAAACTGATTGAAAAAGCGGTAGAAGCCTTCTCTTCTCTTCCAGGCATCGGCCGCAAGACGGCGCTTCGTCTGGTGCTGCATTTATTGAAACAAGACAAAAGCGTAACCGAGCAGTTTGCCACAGCACTTCGTACGATGCGGGAGGGCATACGGGAATGCAGTATTTGCCACAACCTTTCCGATGACGTAATTTGCCAGATTTGCGCCGATTCCCGCCGCGACGGCTCGCTGGTGTGCGTTGTGGAAAACGTACGTGATCTCATGGCCATTGAAGAAACCGGGCAATACAGGGGCTTATACCACGTACTGGGCGGAATAATATCCCCGATAGAGGGCATCGGGCCGGGCGACCTGAACATCGAATCGCTGAATGTCCGGGTGCAGAAGGGCGATCTGAAAGAAATAATTATGGCCATCAGCCCAACCATAGAGGGCGAAACAACCATCTATTACATTTCCAAGTATTTGCAACCGCTGGGCGTGCAGATCAGTACGATTGCCCGCGGGGTATCTTTCGGTGGCGATCTGGAATACGCGGATGAGGTCACACTCGGCCGCTCGATCGTGGCGCGAATGGCTTATACGGCGAAGTAAATTCGGCGTTATACGCGATCTTACCCGACAAAATATTTGGCGGTATGCTGCGACAAATGGCTCATACCAAATTTTCTTTGCACTAATCCGCTTTTTATTCCCAAAAATTCGATGCTCCGGCCCCTTTATTCGACGGTAGACATACGGCATTCGCCCGGTGTGTCTTACCTTTGCACAGTGAAATATCAAACGGGTTTATGAAACAATCTACCATAATAAAGCCTGTAACTGTTCAAGGCGTAGGACTACATACCGGAAAGGTGGTGACGCTCACCTTTAAGCCGGCGCCGGCTAACCACGGTTATCGCTTCCAACGGATCGATTTACCGGAACAGCCTGTTATACCGGCCGATGTAAAAATGGTCATTTCTACGAATCGGGGGACGACCCTGAAAAGTGGCGAAGCCCAGGTTTCTACGGTAGAACACGTGTTGTCGGCGCTTACCGGCCTCCACATAGATAACGTGTTGCTGGAGATAGACGGCCCGGAAATGCCTATCATGGACGGCACCTCCATGCCCTTCGTTCGCGCTTTGATGGACTCCGGATATGCGGAATTGGAAGCGGAAAGAGACTATTTTGTGATATCTGAACCGATTTCATATAAAGACGAGGTAACCGGAACGGAATTGCTGGCTTTGCCAGCCGATTCATTTGAAGCGACGGTGATGATCGATTTTAATTCCAAAGTGTTAGGGCAGCAATTTGCTGCGCTGAACCACATGGATGATTATGTTACGGAGATCGCGCCTTGCCGAACCTTTGTGTTTATCCATGAACTGGAGAAATTATTAGACATGGGGCTGATCAAGGGGGGCGACCTCGACAATGCCATTGTGATTGCCGACCGGAAAATGGATCAGGAAGAGCTTGATACATTGGCCAAAAAAATGGGCAAACCAAGCATCAAAGTCGATTCGGACGGCATATTGAACACGGTTAAACTGCATTTCCAGAACGAACCCGCCCGGCACAAACTGCTGGATGTGATCGGTGATCTGGCCCTGATCGGAAAGCCTATCAAGGGAAAAATCGTTGCCACAAAACCGGGGCATACCGCCAATGTGGAGTTTGCCAAAATACTCAAAAAGCAGCTGATGGAAAAACGCCGCCTGATGGGTATCCCCAAATACGACCCAGACAAAGAACCGGTGTATGACTGTGTGCAAATCGCCAATCTTTTACCCCATCGGTATCCATTCCTGTTGGTCGATAAAATTATTGAAATCAGCGATCAGCACGTTGTCGGCATCAAGAACGTAACCATGAATGAAGCCTTTTTTCAGGGGCATTTTCCTGGTAACCCTGTGTTTCCCGGTGTGTTGCAGATCGAAGCCCTGGCTCAAACCGGCGGCATTCTGGCCTTGTTAAACGTGCCGGATCCGGGGAATTGGGACACTTACTTCCTCAAGATTGACCATACCAAATTTAAAGCGAAGGTCGCCCCGGGCGACACTATAATCCTCAAAATGGAACTCCTCGAACCCATTCGCCGCGGCATAGTTCACATGCAGGGCACTGCTTACGTGGGCAGCAAAATCGTCTCTGAAGGCGAGCTCACGGCACAGATCGTCCGCCGTAAAGATCCGGGCGTAAGTGGGTAATGAGGGATACTAAAACGGAAGGTTCCTGTAGCAACAGGCAGTTGCGATTGGCACTGCCAACTGCAACTGAATCTTCAACTACAACCACTTTGTTGCGATGAGTTACTCCAACGGTTTACGGGTGATCCACCCAGATGCAAAAATCGGCCAAAATGTCACGATTGGCCCCTTCACTGTGATCGAAGAAGACGTCGTCATTGGCGATAACTGCTGGATCGGTAATAATGTGACTATCCTGAACGGCGCCCGTATTGGCGATAAGTGCAGTATTTTTCCAGGCGCTGTGGTTAGCGCCATTCCACAGGATTTGAAATACAAGGGGGAAAAAACAACCCTCCAGATCGGCAATAACGTCATCATACGCGAATGCTGTACCCTCAACCGGGGTACCAGCGCTGCCAACACCACTGTGATCGGCGACAATTGCCTGCTGATGGCTTATGTGCACGTTGCGCATGATTGCCTGATCGCCGACAATTGTATTTTGGCCAACAACGTCACCCTGGCCGGGCACATCGAGATCGAAGAATATGCGCGTTTGGGCGGTATGGTGGCCGTGCATCAATTCGTTCGAATTGGCGAACACACCATGGTGGGCGGCGGCTCGCTGGTCCGCAAAGACGTACCGCCCTTTGTAATGGCTGCCCGCGAACCGCTTTCCTACGCGGGTATCAATTCCGTCGGGCTGCGCCGGGCGAAATTCACTCCGGAAGAAATGCACCATATCGAGGATATCTACCGCGTTTTGTTCGTGCGGGGTCTCAGTACGCGTAAGGCATTGAGCATCATCGAAGACGAAATTATGCCGTCGGTTCACCGCACCCGTATTCTTGAATTTGTGCGGGGCGCCAAACGCGGTTTGATGAAAGGATTTAGGGCGATGAACGGGAGCAGCAACAAGATTTCACAATCAATATTCTAAACCCCTTCTAAACCCTCTAAACCCCTTCTAAACCATCCATAAATTGACCAGCATCGAACTTATAAATACCGGCAAGCGATATCGCCTGGAATGGATTTTCAGGGGTCTGAACTACACATTCCGGGAAGGCGAACGGTATGCGCTTTTGGGCCCGAACGGCTCTGGTAAATCGACGCTGCTAAAAGTGCTGTCCGGCCATTTGTCTCCCTCGAAAGGTAAGATCGGGTTTCGTTTGCAGGATAAAGCCCTGGCCGCAGAAGACGTTTATCAGCAGGTGAGTTATGCGGCCCCGTACATTGAACTGATCGAAGAATTTACCCTGGAAGAAGCCTTAAAATTCCACGCTTCGCTGAAACCCTTGCTGCCCGGCACCACGCCAGCCCTGCTGTACCAATTGCTGGCCCTGCCCCGGGCCCGCCGCAAAGAGATTCGCTTTTTCTCCTCGGGCATGAAACAACGCCTGAAATTAGCCTTGGCGGTTTGTTCCGATACGCCCATTCTGCTGCTGGATGAGCCCGCAACCAACCTCGACGTGCAGGGCATCGAATGGTATAAAAACCTGGTGTCTGAATTTGCCGCGGACCGGCTGGTGATTATTGCCTCCAATGACCCGCATGATGCGGAATTTTGCCCCGTGCATTTGAATGTTTTGGATTATAAATAAACGCACATTCGCCTTCGCAATGAGGGCTGTACACGCCCTTTCGGGATCGGGCTGTGATACTCTTGTGATAATTACGTCGCATTTTTGCGTGTAAAACAGCCGTTACCGCTCCGATCAATAGTTGCGATATGATGAAGATCCTTGTTGTGGAAGATGACCAGAACATTGCCGACCTCATCGCCATTCATTTGCGCGATCTGCCGGCAAAGGTCACCATTATGCACCAGGGATGGCGTGGTCTTGATGAAGCCATGAGCGGCGAATATGATTTTTTGGTACTCGACCTGATGTTGCCCGGTATAAACGGCCTGGAAATCTGCCGGCAACTGCGCCGACAAAAACAATATATTCCGGTCCTGATGCTCACATCGAAGTCAGAAGAACAAGACAAGATCGCCGGCCTGGAAATGGGCGCCGACGATTACCTCACCAAACCTTTTAGCCCTGGAGAGCTGTTGGCCCGTGTAAAATCCATCCTGCGACGCACCCAGCGGGCCGTTAAACAGATGGAAATTAACCAGGAACGGATCGAATACGGAGCGCTTTGCATCGACCTGGAAATGAAAACCGTAAGCAAAGGCGCCGAACGGATCGAACTGACCCTGAAAGAATACGAATTGTTGCAGTTATTTATGCAAAATCCCGGTCGACCTTATACACGCCAGCAAATTCTGGACGAAATTTGGGGCGAGCAATTCGTAGGCTTAGAGCATACCGTGAACGCCCATATCAATCGTCTGCGTGCAAAAATCGAAGACGAGATGGCCAACCCAAGGTATATTTTAACGGCCTGGGGGATCGGTTATAAATTTAATGACGAACTGTAAATGTCAGGGAACACACAGCCCACTAGCCGAATGCGTGAAACCGGATCGGAACGTATGGCTAAAACCAGATTGCGGCGGGTCAAAACCCTCTAAACCCTCTAAACCTCCTAAACCCCTATAAAAAAGCCATTGGTCGCTTTTCTACGGATGTTCGTCGCTGCTTCATCCGGCCTCATACTGCATGCCGAACCAATTCCGCCCGGAGATTCGTTTATAGCCGCAGTTAAATCCTTGTTAAAAAAAGTACTTTTGCAGGGGCACTTATCACTCCGATTATCTAAACCGAATTTCACACCATGTCACAACCTGGCTTTTTTAACCGACTGACTCCTTTTGGCCGCCTCATCGTGGCCGTCCTATTCGTTTTCAGCCTCTGGGGCCTCAAATGGCTCGTACTGGATAGCGGGTACGTATTGAAAAAAGAAACCGTTGCATCCACGGAAATTGACGAACTGAAACTACCCGACGCCGCTAAAACGATGGGCGGTTCCGTCTCGGCGGCGCCCCTGCCTACCAGCACACCCGCCAAAGTAGGCGGCCCCGAAGTGCGCTGGCTGCACTGGGCCTGGAATGCCCAGATGGGCCTGATGTTCGCCAACGGCGGCGCACAAACCACCGAAGGCTCGCTCATGGCCAAAAACGGCGTAAACCTGCGCCTCACCCGGCAGGACGATGTGCCGCAAATGCAGGCGGCACTGATCAAAATGGCTGGCGAATACAAAGACAATCCGAAGACAAAAGAAGGCGCGCATTTCGTCAGCATCATGGGCGATGGCGCCGCAGCCTTCTTAGCCGGCGTCAACCCCGAACTCGAACGCCTCGGCCCGGAATACCGCGCGCAGATCATTTACACCTGCGGCAAATCCCTCGGGGAGGATAAATTTATGGGCCCGCCCGAATGGAAAGAGAACCCGCAGGCAGCCAAAGGCGGCGTCTGCGCCACCGTGCTGCGCGACGGCGACTGGAATATCGTCATCAAATGGTGCGGCGACAACGGCATCAAAGTCAACCCCGACGAACGTACCTACGACCCGGAAGCCATGAACTTTATAGCAGCCGACAACTACTTAGACGCGGGCGAAAAATACATCAACGGTTATTCCGAAGACCGCGAAGTCGTACGCAACGGAAAACGCACGGGCGAGCAAAAGAAAATTGAGGTAACCAGTGTATCCACCTGGACGCCGGGCGACGTAAACGTGGCCGAGAAAAAAGGCGGCTTAGTGAGCATCGTATCCACCAAGGAATACCGCAGCCAGATGCCCTGTGTGGTCATCGGGATCAAAAAATGGATGGAAGAAAACCGTAAAACGGTGGAAAACATGATCCTGGCCATCGGTCAGGGCGGCGACCAGGTAAAAGCCTACCCCGCCGCGCTCGACAAGGCTGCCGAAATTTCCGCCAAAGTGTACAACGAAGAAGACAAAGCCTACTGGCTTAAATATTACAAAGGCGCCACGGTGGCCGATAAACAAAACCTTGTGGTGGAACTCGGCGGCTCCAGCGTTCACAACGTAGCCGACAACCTGGAGATTTTCGGCTTGAATCCCGGCAGCACCAACGTCGTGAAGATCGTGTACAAACTCTTCGGCGACCTCGTAGTCAAACTCTACCCTAAACTCGTGCCGTCCATCCCCAACCCCGACGACGTGATCGACGTGAGTTACCTGCGCAACGTGGCCGCCGGGAACAAATCCGACGTGACCGTGGCGGAGAAACCTACGTTCAATTCGGATCAGAATGTGACGCAAAAGGTATCGGAAAAAGCCTGGAACATCGAATTCCTGACCGGTAGCGCGAACCTTACACCGGCAGCCCGCCGAATGCTGGAAGAGTTATTCAACGACCTGGTGGTTGCCGGCGGCCTGAAAGTGGAAGTGCATGGCCATACCGATAATGTAGGCGATGCTGCGGCAAACATGTTGTTGTCGGAAAAACGCGCTTTCGCCATCAAACAATGGTTGGAAAACAAATCGCCGAGCAACTTCCCCGAAGGTCGTGTGAATGTGTTTTCGCACGGTCAAACCAACCCGGTGGCGCCCAACGATACGCAGGCCGGAAAAGCGAAAAACCGCCGCGTGGCGATTGTGTTAGGTAAATAAAACTTATAAAGGTTGTGTTCCGTGAATTAAATAAGCTTTCAATGCACCTGTTAAATAATACTAACGCTACAGTATGCTCGGCCAACTGAAAAAACTCTTTTTCCCGAATGCCCGAATGCCCCGCAACCAATACCTGATACTGGTGCTGGTGCAGGTAGTGCTTGCGCTTGGCCTGTGGATGTTCAGCAAATCGGAATTGCTGCCCACGCCGGTGGAAATTTTAGCCGCCATGAAACGCTTAGCCACAGAAGATATCCTGATCCGGGAACTGATCACCAGTACGGCGCTCAGCCTGGAGGCTATGTTGATCGCTACGGCTATTTCGCTGGCGATTGCGTACGCCACCGTGTTGCCTTTTTTCAGGCCTTTTGCCTTTATGGTGTCCAAAATGCGTTTTTTGACGCTGGTCGGTTTGTCCCTGGTTTTTACCCTGATGACTTCCGGGGGGCATCAATTAAAGGTGTCTCTGCTGGTTTTCGGCATTACGGTATTTTTCGTCACCTCCATGGCGTCCGTGATCCGCAGCATCCCGAAATACGAATTTTATCATGCGCGCACCTTAGGAATGAGCGAATGGCAGGTGGTATGGGAAGTGATCATTCTGGGCAAATTCGACCAGGTATTCGAGGTCATCCGCCAGAATTTTGCCATCGCCTGGATGATGCTGACGATGGTGGAAGGCATTTCCCGCGCCGAAGGCGGCATAGGCACTATGCTACTGAACCAGAACAAACACTTCCATTTAGATGCCGTGTTCGCCATTCAGCTGGTCATTTTGACGATGGGCATTTTGCTGGATTGGCTGTTGGGGAAATTAAAACTGCTGTTCTGCCCGTACGCGAATTTACAAACCGAGACTGCTCAATAAAACTATGAACTACACCAAAGGCGATACCATACTCAAGGTTGAAAATGTCAGTCTGGAGCTATCCGGCAATAAAATCCTGCGCGATGTCAATGTGGAAATAAAAGACATTGTGCGGCCCGGCGGTCCGGTGCAAGGGCAGGTTGTGGGTTTTCTCGGGCCTTCGGGGATCGGCAAAACCAAGTTTTTCGAAATCCTGGCGGGCTTGCTGCGTCCGACAACCGGTCAGGTATTATTGGGGTCCCCCCTGACGCCGGTTGAAGCTGGCCGGGTGGGGGTGGTGCAGCAAAATTATCCGCTGTTCAACCACCGGACCCTGCGCAGCAACCTCGACATTGCCGCGCGGCAGGTGACGCCGGATGCCAAGGAACGCGCGGCTAAAATAAACGACATACTCAAACGCTTTAACCTGCATCTACACGGCAACGCCTATCCTGCGCAACTGTCGGGCGGGCAAAAGCAGCGAGCGGCCATTGCCCAGCAACTTTTGTGTTCCGAACGTTTTTTGTTGCTGGATGAGCCCTTTAGCGGACTCGACATCAATATGATCCAGGAAGTAAGCGAAATGATCTGTGAAATTGCCGGCCAGCATGAACTCAACACGGTCATCATCGTATCGCATGATATTGTTTCAACTGCGGCTATTTCCGATACGATCTGGATCATGGGGCGGGATCACGACGCACAAGGAAACCCGATCCCCGGCGCCCGCATAAAATATGAATACGATTTATGCGAACAAGGCCTTACCTGGCAAAAAGATATCCGGGAAAAACCGGCCTTTGTTAAGCTGCTTGGGGAGATCAGGGGGCTGTTTAAAGACCTGTAGCTTGTGGAATGGTTTAGATGGTTTAGGCGGTTTAGATGGTTTAGAAGGGTTTAGGCGGTTTAGAGGGGTTTAGGAGGTTTAGAGGGGTTTAGGCGGTTTAGAAGGGTTTAGGAGGTTTAGAGGGGTTTAGGCGGTTTAGATTTAGGCCAATGTCGTTGACTTAAGGATTCAGGCCTCGGAGAGGCCCAATGTTTGATGCCGTTATGTTTACAAATATTGGCGTCCAGGGTTGAGTGAAAAAGATACAAACGTTAGGCCTCTCCGAGGCCGGGAATTTCATGGGGGTGAACATTCTTCTACAAACGTTGGGCCTCTCCGAGGCCATTCGTGATTTTAATACGTTAGCTAATATACCCACAAATATGCGGACCCAACGCTCGGCGGTACCGAGGGCTGAAAATTTGGCTACCAATGAATGCTACAAACGTTGGGCCTCTCCGAGGCCTTAAGTCAACGACATTGGGGTTTAGGAGGTTTAGAGCGGTTTAGAGGGTTGAGGCGGTTTAGAAAGCTTCGTGTCCGGTTTATCGCATAAACTTGGCGCGAAGCTTTCTAAACCCTCTAAACCCCTCTAAACCTCCTAAACCCCTCTAAACCTCCTAAACCCCTCTAAACCTCCTAAACCTCCTAAACCTCCTAAACCTCCTATTAAATTAGGCTGCAACCACCTTTACAAATTCCACGTTGGCTTGGATCTTCACTTCATCGGCTACGACGGCGCCGCCCGCTTCGGTAAGCGCGTTCCAGGATAGCCCGTATTCTTTCCGTTTGATTTTGCCGCTCACTTCAAAACCGGATTTGATCTGACCGTAGGGGTCTTTGGCAATGCCGCCGAACTCAACCTGCAAGGTTACCGGCAGCGTTACGTCGCGAATCGTCAGGTTGCCATCAAGTTGGTACTCATTATCCCCGCTTGATTTGATACCTGTGCTCTTAAAGGTCATCGCCGGGTATTTTTCACTGTTAAAAAAATCGTCGCTGCGCAGGTGATTGTCGCGGTCGGCGACACCTGTTTCAATCGAACCTGTTTCTACTGAAAATTCGATCTTCGCGGTGCTGAAATCATCGCCTTCGGTCGTAACGACAGCGGAAAAATTTTTGAATTTGCCGGTCGCCGTAGCGACAATCAAGTGGCGGACGCGGAAAGAGACGTCGGAGTGCATGGGGTCAATTTGCCAGATGGTGGTTGCCATGTTGATTTATGTTTAGTTCGAATTAAAGAATAAGTGATAAATAAGATGTTTCAGCTTTAGTTGTTAAAACACCAGTTTTTTCTCGAATGTATATCCTCGCTCTCTATTGGAAAAATGCATCAAAAGCAATGGCATCGCTCCCCGTCCGACGGCTTTTTGTCCTAAGGAACGGTGTCAAAATAACTTCCCAATTTGATGCCATTCTTTTGCCGTCATCCGTCCCATCTTTTTCGTTAAATAGCGCGGCTATTCGCCTCAAAAGATAGTTGGCTGACGCCAAAA
>Ga0105046_10002002_pt1 | contig 31906 bp, 37 predicted proteins | sample MAT03_FD_78385 | JGI IMG/M metagenome (GOLD analysis project Ga0105046, IMG submission 78385) | Freshwater microbial communities from Lake Fryxell liftoff mats and glacier meltwater in Antarctica - MAT-03 (megahit assembly) | ecosystem: Environmental > Aquatic > Freshwater > Ice > Liftoff...
GGGTGCCTTCCGCCATTTCAAAGACACCGCCCACCGGCTCGGCCTGATCGATGATTGGTACCGCATCCGCGACGTTGCCATACGCCAGCACATGCTCGGCTGGGCCGAGATAAATGGCGTGTCGGTGGACGACTCCGCGTCTTCGCCGGAGCGAGGCTGAACAAACTCCGCCAATACTGTTTCTCTTCTGCTTTCGCGATCTTGGACCCGTCAGCATCCGATCACAGGTTGCCTAAATCCTGACTCCCACGACACTGTCGCCATGCCCCACGTTTCCGGACTCCGCAGTTGTTACGCCATGGTTGGCCGCTTCGTCTATTTCGGCCGCATGCTCGACAAGATCCGCCTCCACGCCGCCGGCCGGCTGCCCGCTGACTAGGTCGCCAATCTCGGCGATGCTCAGTTCTATATTCTCGACGGTCGTTGCTGCCGTTTCCTCGGCATACCATACGAGGTGCTGAAAACTCGCGTGCTCTCCGGCGGCAGCGACGAGGAAATCCTGCCTGGGTGCAGGCCCGCGGCACCGCCCGTTCCGCTGAGGAATGTCACCTATGGAACCGCTTCCTGCTAAAGCTCGGTTGGCGCGACGAACGCTCCGCCGTTTTGCCCCAGCGCATTCAAGACAGCGGCCTAACGGGCAAACCCAGCGATACGATCATCGATCATATCGAATACGATGAGGGTCGCGATCCCGTAGCCGAACGCGCTTGGGAAAAAATCCGAGTCGGAATCATCCAACCCCAAACCGCAAAACACGTTTTGTACCGGACGGGAAGCAACCCAGTTCGTATTTTTCTATTTAGTCGAATCGCCCTCTTGCGGGCGGACCGAGCCACGGTGCGGCCACCAGGGCCGACCCGACAGAGGAGTTGTTTCCTCGGAGCGGTGGGCGTCGGTTTCCATGCACGCGGATGCACGCGCGGGCGTGTGCATAGGCGGGATTGGCCGCTGTATAGTTAACCTACAATTGCTTCGCTGCTGTCGTCGCCAGAAATTCATATTTCAGCCGTGACTGCTCCGTTGACGATGGCGCAACAACACATATTCTAATTTTCATGCAAACGCTGAGCTCCGCCCCCGGTCCGAGAAGAGTTATTATCCTGCGCATGCAAAACCTCAGGGTGCTCTTGGCCGGTACGGTGTTGGCGTTGACCGGCTGCCACGCTTTCTTCCCGGCCACCCCGACGCCGATTCCCACTCAGGAGAGTCGCCTTTCATCCACCGAACGGACGGCTACTCTCGTCGTTTTCCTGCCGGGACGCAGTAACACCATGGCGGATTTTGAACGGGAAGGATTTCTCGCAATTTTGCGCGAGGCCGGGGTGAAGGCCGACACCCTCGCAGTGAATGCCCACTTCGGTTATTATGCCAAGCGAACCGTGATCGAGCGCCTGCGCGCCGACGTGATTCGGCCCGCCCGGGAACACGGTTACCGCCGGATCGTCTTAGTCGGGGTGTCGCTCGGCGGTGTCGGCGCTCTGCTGTACGAGCGGGAACATCCCGGGGAGGTGGAGGCGATCGTGGTGCTCGCACCGTATCTGGGCGACAAGGCAGCCCTGTTCGAACAAATCAAGGTGGCCGGCGGGCCCACCACTTGGGCGACAGGACGGAATCCGCAATCGGGTGACGTCGCCGAGCAGCTCTGGACTTTTCTCGGCACCCGCTCTGCCGCCCTGCCACCGACGTGGCTGCTCTTCGGGTCGGACGATTCACTCGCTCCCGGCCACCGGCTATTCGCCACCCTCTTGCCACCTGAGCGCGTGCGCAAACTGCCTGGCGCGCACAACTGGAAAACATGGCGCGCTTTGTGGCAAGAGCTGTGCCGAAATTCCAGTTTGTTTGCCTTGGAAAAAACGGGTGAGCCGGAAGCCGACCGACGCCTTGAATCTCCTCGATGAAGGGAAACTGATTTATGAGAACATATTTCTTTCAGGGTTTGGGATTATTATTTCTGGGGCTCAGTCTGACTCCGACTGTTCGTGCCGTTAGTTGGACTCCCGGTTGGACCACTCAACCGGCAACCTCCGGCCGTTCAATTTCGATGGAGGAACGCGAACGTGCCCGCCAGTTAGGCGACGTGATTGATTCCGGGCAGACGGCTGAAACCGCCATTCAGGCGTGGGAAGCGATTGCGTCGGCGAATCCGGACGACACCGAGGCATGGACCCAAATCGCCATCCTTTACCTGCTGAAAGGGGCCGCGTACCGCGAGCGTGCGAAGGAACGGTTGGGGTGTTACCGGGCCTCATTACAAGCCTGCGAAAGGGCGATGGCAACCAACCCGGATTTTCTTCATCGCGTACAGACCGGCCAAACCATGGCGGAGGCGAGCAAGGTGCTCGGAGCGCGAGAAATGACCGCGATGCAATTCTGGACTACCGGGATCTTCTATATTTTCCGCGACTGTCTCGGCACGTTCGGTCGTATCACCAACGTCAGGTTGTTAAACAGAGCAAAGACGATGCTGGAGCAAATGGATGCGGTGGAGCCTGACTGGGATGAAGGAGCGAGTACGTTCACGTGGGGGATCTACTACTTCGCGATGCCGAAGTCACGCGGCGGCGACCGGGTGAAGGCCCGCGCCTACTTTGATCGCGCGGTGGCGCTGGGCCAACACCACCTGCTGCCTCGCTGGGGACGGGGTAAATATTTCTATACAGCGACGGGTGAAACGGCGGCGGCACGGGAAGATTTTTCCGCCGTAGTGTCGCAGCAACTGGACGGGTTGAGGGGCAATCGCTCGTGGAACCGATATTTCCAAACCGAAGCCGCCCGCTTACTCGCCCAGTGAATTGAAGCCATGATCCGGCGCGTGGCCTGGGAATGGCAACCGATGCCCCATCCCGAACCGACACCGCTAGATTTTTCAGCGGGCAACGATGGGGCTCACGATTCCTTGGGGTTGAGCACGAGCATGCTGGTGGCGCCGGCGAAGAATTCGTAGTTTACCGGCACGACCGCGCTCGTGATGCCCAGCGAGGCGAGTTCGGATCTCAAACGGTCGAGCTCTGCGTAGAGTTTTCCGTCTGGACCGCACACGGGATGGATGCGCACTTCCCCGCTGCTCACGCGCGCGAGCTCAGCGCACGCGGCGACGTGCCAGTCGAAATCGAACCGCGCGGCGTAGATGAAAAGCAGGTGCGCGCAGAGCACGAGATCGAAGGCCCCGTCGAGAAACGGCAACAGCGGGAGCGAGGCCCGCACGTAGCGGCCATGCCGGGTGTTGCCCTCGTAGTCGGCAAGAAACCGCGAAGCCGCTGCGCGCCGAGCAGCCTCGGCCTCGTCGAAGGAGGCGAAGGACTTCATCTTGAACAGCCGGGGCTTGGCGCGCATCTGGAAAAACATCCGTTCATAATCGGCCTTGATCTGGGCCGAGAGCGCGTCGGGCGATTGATCGTAGAGCGGATCCACCGCCACCGCATCGATGCCGCGCTTAGATGCCTCAACCGTGAACGACGACGGGCCGGCAGCCACATCGAGCACCGCTTTGCCGCGTAGCGCGGTCGCATCGAGCGTGAAGAAGCGGGTGTATTCCTCGAGCGTGCGTCCGAAGAAGGAGACGGTGGGCAATTCCAGATGCCGGAGCGAAGACCGGGTGGTTATCATGGGCGGTGGTGGGGGAACGAGCGTGGGCCTGGCCTGTGGTGGGTTGGGATTTCGGAAAATAAAAAACCCGACTCGGGGTAGAGTCGGGCTCGGCAGTGATTGGATTTTGTTTGGGCGATTGGGAGCGTTTAGGCGCTAGTCGCGTCAGTCCATCTTGGCCGAGCCGGTGCTTGGCACCAGGCACGTTTACCGCCTGCCTTAATGGCAGTGGGCATAACGGAGCGAAGGTTGACGGAAAGATTCACGAGTGGGGTTGATGAGGAAATATTTTCGGCGCGCAAGCGAAATTTATTTAGGCGCGCCGCGCAGGCGTGGTCTTTGGGAGATGCGGTGCCCACGCCGCGTGAGGCAGCCTGCTCCGCGCCGAGGGCGGCGCGGCTCCAATTCGATCAACGCCGAATCTCTCTCACCCAAGAAAAAGCCCGGGCCATTGCTGGTCCGGGCCGGAGTAACGAGAGAGAAGGGGAAAGCTTAGGAAGCGCGGCGCAGACCGAAGAGATTTTTCGCCGCGACGAAGGGAGAGCTGCTGGTCGGTTTGGGCGGAGGCGGCTCATCATCCGGCTTCGCATTCTGCTCGCGAATCGCCATCTGGGCCTCGCGCACCTTCAACGTTTCTTCGCGCTGTTTCAGCATTTCTTCGCGTTGCTTCATGATGTCGCGCTCTTCGCGCAACAAGAGGCGTTCATCCGTCAAGCCGCGACGTTCAGCCTCAAGCAAAGCCCGGGAACGTTGAAATTTTTCCCATTCCGCATCGAGGCTAGGCGGATTGCTATTGGAGCGAACTTCAAAGGAAGGACGCGAGCCGCCCGTTTCAAAAGAAGGGCGTGATCCATACTCGAAAGAGGGACGTGAACCGGCGGACGGGTGCGGCGGCATGGAATCGCGAATCCGCGCCTCGAAAGCCTTGAGGTTATTTTCCTGTGCGCGCATCGACTCCATATCGCTCATGATTTGAGAGCGCATTTTTTCGAGCTGGGATAATTCAAAACGGACCTGATCGGAGTTGGGACTTTTTTCGTCGTTGGAGCTCATGGGGAACTTGGGTTATTGCTTACTAACACCTATCATATCGTATAATGCACGCTCTCCGCCAGAGGCGGCACCGGCATTTACCCGGGCTTTACAGGGCCTTTCAGATTTAACAAACAATGCACAATGATCCTAGGGTGCCCCCCCTAGAAAATACCTCGCATTGAAACCGCGAGCCGCTCCATCACCCCGATTCAGCGGGCTTGGTGAAAAAATCCGCACTTCACTCAGGCACGGAACATCACGCTTTCGCGATTAAACATCTTCACGCAGAGCGCGACGGCGATCGCCGCATAAAGTCCCGTCGAAACGAAAATCAGCGCGATGTAATTCCAATGCCAGACGCCCGAGAGCATTTCCTTGCACGCGAGGCACACATTCAGAATGGGAATAAACGCGGTCTTCATGGTGAGTTCAACACCGGGCAGTGTCCCGATCACCGCTGGCATGAAAACCATAACCAGCAGAGGAGAAATGTAACTTTGGGCTTCCTTGTGGCTCTTCGCTGCGAGTGAAATCGTAAGCAATAGTGCCGCGAAAAATAATGCGATTGGCGCGATCATCGCAAATACCCCGGCAATTCCCGCAGGATCGATCTGGGGGATTAAGCCGTTGGTTGCGCCGGCCAGCATCGCTCCGCCAGTGATAAGGCTGACTGACATCGAGCCGAGACTCAGCATGATGGTGGAGATGGAAGCCGTCAGCACCATGAGCAGTTTGCCGATCACAATGTTTACCCGATTCACGGGACTGCAAAGCAGAGTTTCCATTGTGCCGCGCTCCTTCTCCCCCGCAGTCAGATCGATGGCCGGATACATCGCACCCGTAAAACAAAGAATGATTATGAGGTAGGGAACGAAGCCCCCAAACTTATTCCCATCCACCTTCTCAGGCGGAGCCACATTCTGGCGTTTGATTTGAAAGGGCTTGATCAAATCTGCGGACAAGCCGCGATCAGTCAGGCGGATTTCCACCGTTTTATCCCGCAAAGAACGGAAGAACCGATCAACTTCGCTCACCCCCATCCCCGATTTCATTTCTCCTTCGTAATGATAAAAGGTAACGGTCTTAGGTTCGCCGGTCTTCAATGCCGCCTCAAACCCCGCAGGAATCTCGACCGCCAGACGGATTCGTTTCTCCATGATCATTTTTTTGAAGTCAGTGATCGGCTCGATGATCTTGAATTTCTTCTCGGCTTTGATGGCGGCAACCACCCCTGGTGAATCGGTGCCTCCGACAATCATCATCGAAGTTGCTTCATCCTGGGCTTTCTTAATCACCGTCGAGAAAACCGTAACAAAACCTAACATAAGGATGGGCATCAGCAACGTCGGCACCACGACCATGGAGATTAGCGTCCGGCGATCCCGCAGCGAATCCTTCAGTTCCTTAAGATAGATCGTTCGGATAAAAAACCAATTCATAGTGAAAGTTCCAGTCAGAGTTTTGTCACCGCGTCAGCAATGGCCGCCTCGCCGCCGACGGCTTTGACGAAGATTTCTTCCATATCCTTTTCCCCAAAGCGCGTCTGTAATTCCACCAATGTCCCCTCGGCCACCAATCGGCCGTCGTGGATGATGCCAATCACGTCGCAGAGTTTTTCCACCTCAGCCATCACGTGGGTGGAATAGATCACCGTCTTGTCTTGGTTCCGGCACTCGCGCACGAAGCGCACGATGGCGCGCGCGGTCATCACGTCGAGCCCGAGCGTCGGCTCATCAAAAATCATCACGGCGGGATCGTGGATCAGTGTCCGGGCGATGGACGTTTTCTGTTTCATGCCGGTGGAAAATTTGTCGCAACGCCGGTCGAGAAATTCGTGCATCACCAGTTCATCCGCGAGCCGCTGCGTGCGCGTCGCGATCTCGGGGAGCGGCAGGCCGTTGAGCTGGCCGAAGTAGGCGATCATCTCGCGCGCCGTCAGCCGGCCATAGAGCGCGGTGCTGGCGGCGAGGAACCCGACGTTGGCGCGGACTTTTTCCGCAGCGGTCACGACATCGAAACCCGCGACGGAGGCGGAGCCGGAAGTGGGTTGCAGCAAGGTGGCCAGCATCCGCAGTGCGGTGGTCTTGCCCGCACCATTCGCTCCGAGCAGACCGTAGATTTGTCCCGGCCGGCAGGTGAAGGTGACGTCGTCGACGGCTTTGATCACGCCGCGCTTCTTGTCCTTGAAAGTCTTGGTGAGATGGCGGGCTTCAATCATTTTAATCAAGAGGGTTGGCTCACGGAACACACAGAATACACGGAAGAAATGAAAGGCAATTCAGTGGATTCGGTATCCGGTCATTTGTTTTGCTGAGTCGCACATGGAGACGTGGCGCCCTCGCCGCGTAACGCGGCCGTCTCCGCGCCGAGGGCGGCGCGGCTCCAGCTCGGACAAAACTAACGAGCATGCCGTTCACTTCACAGACTCATTCTTTCGCGGAAATCCTGGGCTTGGCGGCGGGAGAACTCGACCTTGAGGCCGCCTTTCAGTTTCACGAGCAGACCGCCACTGAACCACGGTTCGATGGCCTCGACGCAGGCGAGGGCGATCACCTGCTGGCGATTGGCCCGGAAAAAATGCCGGGAATCGAGCCGTTCTTCCATCGCGGTGAGTGATCGAAAAAGCGGCGGCTTGCAGTCGTCAAAGGACACGCGCACGTAATTCCCCTCGGATTCCAGCAGCCGGATGTTTTTCACCGGGTCAAACCAGCAGCGATCACTCTCTCGGACGAAAACCTTGTCCTCCAGCGTGCGGCGATGCGGCGATTGAGTACGGCCCTCGGGCAGAGACGTCGCGCGGCGATGGCTGCGGAGTTGCTTTAGCAAACTGAAGCCATCGGCTCCGGGCATTGGGATGTCGAGGAACAAGCGCTCGGGTTTAAGCGCGCTATTTTTTCCAAAGCATCTTCCACGTCGACGGCTTCGCCCACAATTTCGATGTCGGGATGAGCGACGAGCATGCGCCGGAGTTCATTGCGCGCCCGACGCTCGTCATCGATGAGGAGAGCTTTCATGAGTTGGCTGGCTTGAGGGGAATGCACACATTTGCGGTCACGAGATCGGGGCCGCCGGACACCAGTTGCAACGTCGCCCGCTCACCGAAGAGCAGTTTCAGGCGCTCGGAGGCGTTGCGCAGCCCGACGCCCGTTGACGAACCGGCGCGAGCAGCGGAGGAGCTCGACGGCGCATTTAAATCCCCGGGATTCGTCACGCGGATGTGAATGCAGTTCGCCGCCACGCGGTGCTGATGAGGAGTTTGCCGCCGTCGCGTCGGACAGGCGGTCAGACCGGCAGGTTAAACGGCGCCAGCAGGCCTGATTGTTAATTCGCGCAAAAAGGATTACAGGTAGGGACGGACCGCTGGGCCGTGCGGTTTGGCGAATTTTACTCGTGAATTGCGGCGAGCCCAGCCGCCGAGGCGGTGTACTCATCGCGGTCCCGCCCGACCAACTATCGTCACTGCCTTTTGCGAGCCTCCGTAATGGCGTATCGCTGTTGTGAAAATTTATTCCCCGAAGAAAAACCCTTTACCCCTGCGCGCGCACCAGCACGATACGCCTCACGTCAGGCCTGAGCGTCTGGCTATCTCCACCCCTTGAGCATGAAAGCACGCGTCGTCATCGTCGGCAGTTTTATCCAGGATCTGGCTTTCTACACCAAACAGTTTCCTCAACCCGGTGAATCCGTAATCGGTGATTTCCGGGCCGGGCCCGGCGGCAAGGGTTTCAATCAGGCGGTGGCCGCCACGCGCGCGGGGGCCGCTACGCTATTTATCGGTGCCGTCGGTCATGATGTGTTTGGCGCCGGCGCGAAGAAATTTGCCCACGCAGAAGGCGTCCCCGTCCATTTCGTGGAAAAAAAGAAAGAACCGACCGGAACGGCCGTCGTCAGCATCAACGCCGCCGGCCAGAACCAAATCATCGTCGCCCTCGGAGCAAATCTCACCCTGCACAAACAGGATATTCCTATCGCTCCGCTGCAATCCGCCCAAGTCGTGGTCTGCCAAGGCGAGAATGATTTCAAGACGGTGGCTCACGTCCTCCGCATCGCGCGCAAAGCCGGCGCCATCACCGTGCTGAATCCGGCGCCGATGCGCGCCGACTTCGATTTCGCTTTGCTGCGCCACACCGAAGTGCTCGTCCCGAACGAAGTGGAATTCGCCGGCCTCATCCGCGCTCTCCCGCGCAGCGGCCTGCGCAATCTCGCGACCGAAGAAGTCAGCCGTTTACCCGGTGATCAACTGCACGGACTCTGCCGGATGTTTAATGTGCCCATCGTGATCGTCACCCTCGGTGCCCGCGGCTGTTTTGTTTCCCAGCCCGAGGTTTATACCCGCATTTCTCCGCACGAAGTCGATGCCGTCGATACAACCGGTGCGGGCGACGCCTTCGTCGGCGGATTTGCTGCCGGATTGGTGAAGCTCAATCGCAACGTGCTCGAGGCCGCGCATTTTGCCAACGCCGTCGCGGCGCTCGCCGTCACCCAGCACGGTACCGCCGCCGCCATGCCCACTTCGCGGGAGCTCGCCCGCTTCCTGCGCAAGCGCGATCACAAGTGATTTTTCGGTAACCGTGATTTTTCGAGCGCTGCTTGAAAATTATTGAAACCAACCTCCCGGAATTTTTGGCCACCAAGAGGCACCAGAACCCGAAGGCAAACGAAACTCGCCAGGCTCCTCGAGGAGCGCGGAATATCTCCGACCGCACGACGCCATAATCTTTGTGCCTTTTCGTGGTAAAACTCCGTCTCCTCCGCCCTCCTTTCTTCATCCTGAACTAAAAAACAATTTCTCGTGAAGCCCGCCGCCCGCACCAAACAAGTTCACCTGAAGGCCAAGCTCTACCGCATTTCGCTGGTGCGCTGGGTGGATATTCCCAAAAGCAAACTCGCCACCCTCGCGCTGCCGCCCGCCGAAACGAAAGGCGCGGCCAAAGGCTGGTATGCGATTCTGCATTTCAACGACGATCTCGACCGCGTCACGCTGCTGCCCGGCAAGCGCGGGCAACTCAAACTGGCGATCAAGGTCGAGTTGCTGCGTACAGCCGGCGTCGAGGCGGGTGATACGATTGAATTCACCCTTTCGCCCGACTCCGCATCGCGCGAACCCGAGTTGCCCGCAGAAATGGCCCGCGAATTTCAGGCTCGGCCACAGTTGGCCAAGCGCTGGGCCGCGCATAGCGTGGCCATGCGCCGACAGCTCGTGCGCTACATTGTGCAGGCCAAAAGTCCCGAAGCCCAAGCCCGCCGCTGCTGGATTTTCATCGAACGCCTCGCCGAGACCGGGCGGTTGCAAGGGCAGTGAAACGTTTACCGTAGGGTTGCGAGCTCGCCTCGTTCTGCTGGCCAGCAGAATAGCGCGGCAAGCGCGCTACCTACCCTGACCGTCCCCACCTCATTTCAATTATTTGGGATGAACCCCGAGCCCTTCGGCTCGATGTAGTTCTTCGCGAAGATCGGGATGAATTGAAACACCCCGAACACTCCGAACAAAAACAGTATCTCCCGATACGGCCCGCCGAGAAAAATTCCGAGCACGCCACCCGCTTCCGCCAACGTGAGCCCAATGATGAACATCGCGAAGGCCCGGTTCATCTCGGTATAACGCGGCAACACCAGCCAGCGAATGACCACGCTGACAAATAACGGCACCACTCCGATCAACCCCGTGAGCATTTTCTCCGACGACAGTTCTGTGGCCACCAGCGGAGCGCGCCCAAGAATAAAATACAGGAGCGTCAGCCCCAGCAGCACCGCCCCCCAGACAATCCACCAGATGATAATTTTTGCGCGATTACGCTGGGCGTCGGGTCCGAGAATCATTTCACGAATCTACGAGATCCAATACCGCCGTCAAACTTCGCCTTCCTCGCCGAAAGAAATCCCGTGATCCACCCTTGCCGCTTTCCGCCCGATCCCATTCCCTCACGTTACCGTATCCCGCCAGCACTGTGGACTCTCTGCCCCCGCCCGCTTCTTCCTCCCACCAATCAATCCTCTGGCCGCTGCTGACGTCGCTGGGTTTCGGCCTGCTGATCGCCTTGATTCTGCCCTACGGGGTCGCGGTATTGAATGACGACTTCGGTCACCTGCGTTCCGTGAGGGAAACACTGCAACACGGAAGACCTTGGACGAACGACTGGCTCGCGCCCTGAGCAGCTTCATTTTCATTGTTCGCGGCCTCGCTCTACCGGATCACGGGCAATTTCCCATGTGCGACGCAAGGGCTGCTCGCTTTGCTTGCGGCGGTTTCATTTTGGACGAGTGGCTCCCTGCTCAAGGCTCGTGGCTATTCTCCGCGCTCTGCGGCCGCGCTCTCCGCTTTGTTACTGACGTTTCCCACCCTCCTCTGGAAAAGCGTGAAAATTACCAGCGTCGCCCTTTACTTGCCCTGCCTGTTGTTGGCCATCAAGGCCGCCGAAGAAAAACCTGGGGCAAATTTTGCCTCTGGTGGGTCGTAGCCATCGCGGCCCGGCAAAGTGCTCTAACCTGGGCGGTCTTCCCCGCCATCGAACTAATCCGGCTCACCCGAAAATCCTCCCGCGAAGCACGGAGCCTGTGGACCCTTGGTCTCACCTTGTTGATCGGTCTCGGCCTGTTCGGCACCCTCAACTGGATGAGGAACAAAACCCACGCGCAATCCGTCGTGACCGATCATTTGCTGGAACGGCTCCCAGGACTGGAAGCGCTCCGTGTCGCCGGACTCGGTCTGCTGGTGTATCTTTGGGCGGCAGGTCTGAGTGGTTTTCTGTCCAGCCACCGCCATCAGGTGGGAGGCTCCCGGCTCGGGTAAATGCTACCGGCTGCCGGTGTCCTCCTGTTGTTCGTTGTGGATCGCCTGCACTGGATAAATTTAGAACACGAACTCTTCACCCAATAGGGCGGCGGCGTTTATTGCGGCAGCGTAATTTCGCTAGACTCGGTTGGCTGGCTGCTCGGTGGATTTCGTTTGCGAGCGACGCCGGTGATCGCCGTCTTGGGCAGCATCGCCTTGCTCAGCCTGCGCCAAGGAATCTGGGATTAATATCTGCTGGATGTCGCCTTGTTGGGTTTCTTCGGCACCGAGGCACAGCCCAACATCGGGATCGCGAAACCTCATTGGCCGATGCGTCGAATCTGGACTTGGACACTCGGAGTTCTGGCCGGTTTTCATCTGCTCTTCGTGTTGCACCTGAAATGCACGGTGGATCGCGCGTATGCCCTGTGTTCATTGGCCGAAACGGCGTTGCGCGAAAATCGGCTCCAATCCACCGAGCGCTCCTTCGCGCCCTTCGGTTTCACCGGCTGGCAACGGCATCGCCACTTCATCGCGCATGAAGGAGCCACCGATCCCGCGCTGGATGGTTTCTACGGTTATACGATTCCGGGGGCCGTCGAGATTGGCTCGGGCTATTCACGGCCGCTGCATATCTTCCGGCGTTTCCAGCACGTGCCTCCCAGTGACCGGCATAATCTCATCCTCAGCGGACGCTACCGCTTTGTCTGGTTTTTCCACGCCGAACATTTCCTGCTGCGCTTCAAGACCGAGAAAGAATCCCCACCCGCGCGGCCACTCCGCGCCCACGACTACCACCGCGAACGTTTCCCGCTCAACGACGCCGAGTGGCGCGCGTTGATCGAGGCACACGAAGAAAAGCCGGGGGCTTAAGCTCAGTGCGGTACGGCAACGTTAAGTGGAGGACGTTGCCGCGTCCTGCAGATAGGTTTTCTCCCGGTAGCGGAGCGCGAAAATCACGAAGACCGCCGCCGTCCCGATCGAGAACCACGCGTAGAAATTATAGTAGGCGGCTCCGGTCAGGCTCGTGGTGCCGTCCGGCTTGGCGATGATCCAATGCACGGCAGCGGCGAACAAATTTCCCAGCGATATCGACAGCAGGTAGAGCGACATGATGACGGACTTGAGCCGCTTGGGGGCCTGCGTGTAGGCGAACTCCAACGCCGTGATGGACGCCATCACCTCACCGGCTGAGAGCAGGGCGTAAGCCGGCATCTGCCAGCCGATGCTGAGCTTGATGCCTAGCGCGAGCTGCGACTCGATCCAGGCACTGACAAAGAAAGACAGGCTGATCGTAATCATCCCCAGCCCAATCTTGCGCAGCGGAGTCAGTGGCCAAACCCGATTGATGGCCGGATAGAGTCCATACTGGAACAAGGGAATAAAAGTCACCACGAGCAGCCCGTTGACCACTTGGATTTGCGAAGACAGCAGTTCGAAACTGAACCCGAAGAGCGAAACCTTGAGATCCATTTTGTCCGCCTGCCCCACCCACTCGCTCCCACTCTGGTCCCACAGCGCCCAGAAAGTAATCATAAAAAAGAAAATGATCGCGAGCCGGCCAATGGCGGCAAATCCCTCGCGGTTGAAAGTGTCGCGCAGGAAGGTTTTCCCTCCGGGCGGGATGTGCGCGAACTTGTGGCGGCCCAGCCAGAAAATCCACGCCGCGACCAGCATGAGCGCCGCCGGCAAGCCGAACGCCGAGCCCGCACCATATTTGGCGAGTAATAACGGTACAATATACATGGAGACAGACGAACCAGCGTTGACGGAAAAATAAAACCACCCGAAAGCCCGCGCCAGCAGGTGCTGGTTGTCGGCGCAGAACTGATCGCCGACATGCGCGGACACACAGGGCTTGATGCCGCCCGATCCGAGGGCGATCAACGACAGGCCCAATGTCAGACCGGTGCGCGTGTGGTCCAAGGCGAGCACGATGCTGCCCAGACAATAGACGAGCGAGAGCCAGAAAATCGTTTTGTATTTCCCCCAAAACGCATCGGCCACCAGTGCGCCGATGACCGGGACAAAATAGTTCATCGACAAAAACAGATGATACCACCGGTTGGCCTCGTTTTCGCCCATCGGGGCCAGGGTCCCCGTACTGTCCACGAGATATTTCGTCATGAAGACGAACAGCACCGCGCGCATCCCGTAGAAATTGAAGCGCTCGGCGGCTTCGTTGCCGACGATGTACGGAATGCCGGGTGGCATCGTGGTCAATTTCTGCGGGGCGGTGAGGTACGGTCGGGGTTCAGCCATGATAGTATTTTCGTTCTCGGGCTCTTAATCATTCTCGTTTTCTCGATCCACTGGGACGCGTGCTCACGAAACAAAGAGGAGAACGATTAGGATTACGAGAAGGAGAAGGAGAACGAGAACGATTCATCAGCGAAACAGCAAGCCGAGGACGAAGAGAATAAGGAGAGCAATCCCCACTGAAATCCAGAGCCATGACCGGCTCGCAGCAGGCTGATTCGACTCCGGGGATTCTTCGGGCAAATCGAGGCCATCGTATCGCGTAGCTTCCTCATCCCAACCGGAACGCTCATCCGCTCCGCAACCCGGACATGCTTTCGCTCGACGTGGCACAGTGGCTCCACAAATCGGGCAGCTCTCCGGCGGGTTAATATCGTCTGACATTTTTGGTGGTCACTATCGCTTCAACCGTAGTGAAAACCAACGAAAAACTGGCGAACGCTCCGCCGTGAAAATCGGCGGCGAAGCCACAGGCGTTTTCGTTTCGGCGGATCTGGAATACTGGCTGCGCCCGCGCTTTGATCGGTTTTTCACCGCACTGGACTAATTCTAATGGCCCGTAAGATTTGAACATTGAAGTAGGGCGAGTTCTCCGAACGAGCCGGAACTCGTTCGCGAAAACGGCTCGTTCGGAGAACTCGCCCTACCTCAAGACGTCGGCTCCATACTGAGACTTGCGCAGGAGAATGCGCCGTGCATCGTTCGTGACAACCCCATGAGCCACGCGTCCACCCGACCCTCAACTCAACCTGCCGCGCCCCAGGGCGAATTGGTCATTCGCACCATCGCGATGCCGAAGGATACAAATTCGAATGGCGATATCTTCGGCGGCTGGCTCCTTTCCCAGATGGATCTCGGGGGGGCGATTTTGGCGCGCAATCTCGCGCATAGTCGCGTGGCCACGGTGGCGATCGATGCGATGTCGTTTCTCAATCCGGTGTTCGTGGGCGACATTGTGAGTTGCCACGCGTTGCACCAGAAAACCGGCCGCACCTCGATGCGGATCGAAGTCGCCGCGTGGGCCCAACGCCACAAAAGCGGCGAACACCTCCGCGTCACCTGCGGAGTTTTCACCTATGTCGCCATCGACGACGACGGCAAACCCCAACCCGTCCAACGCAGTTAACTTCCACGCCACTTCCATGAAATTAATACTACCCCGACTTGTCCTGCTTTTCCTCAGTGCGGTTGCCTGCACCCGCGCCAATGACACCGAGGTCATCGCCGCAGCTCGTGCGGCCGATGACGAACGTGTCGCCGCCACCATCGCCGCCGACGCAACTCGGCTGAACGCCATTTTTTCCGATCAACTCCACTACGCGCATTCCAACGGAAATATCGACACCAAGGCTTCCTATGCCGATGCATTAGTGGGCCACCGCCTTGTTTATCTTTCGTTTGAATATCTGCAGCGCGAATTTATCCCCATCGCCCCCGGAGCCGTGTTGATGAAAGGCCGCGTGCTGATCAAAGCCGGGGCGCCGGGCCAAGCGTCGCTCAGCGAGCTGAGCTTTCTGGCCGTCTGGCGCGAAGAAGGCGGCCGCTGGCGGTTTCTCGCTTGGCAGTCTTGCAAAAATCCCCCGGCTGCCCCCGCTCCACCGACCGAAGCCAAGGTCAACCGGACGGACAAGTAAGGAAATTTTCTCGGCCATTAATTTGGGATGACTGTGTCGGGCAAGTTTACTTGGCGCTGTCGAGCGCCCCAGTTGACGCAACAATAGCGGCAGGCCAACGTCGCTGCTTGCCTACGAGCGATAAAAATCCAACTGATCCTCGCGGCGCGCTTTCCGCCGCCGCGGGTTTTTTGCTATGGGGCGGCTTTCCTCTTTATTGGAAGCAGATGCCGGGCGTGCCGGCCTTCGAACTGATCGCGCACCGGATCACTTGGTCACTCCGGTTTCTCCTCGGGGTGCTGGCGTGGCAGAAAAACTTCGCCGCCTTGCAGCCGGCGTTTGCCAGTACCCGTGTGATCGGCCTCAATTTATTGAGCAGTGTGCTGCTGGCCACCAACTGGAGCATCTATGTATGGGCGGTGAATCGCGGGCAGGTGATCGAGACGAGCTTGGGCTATTTTCTCGTCCCGTTAGTCAACGTCGCCCTGGGTTCCATGTTGTTGCATGAACGGCTGCGCCCGCTGCAATGGCTGTCCATTGGGTGCGCCGCCTTGGGGGTGGGCTTGCTGCTTTTTCGCGTGGGCCATGTGCCGTGGATCGCGCTCTGGCTGGCCGGCACATGGAGCAGTTATGGTTTGTTGAAGAAAAAATCCACGCTGGGTTCCGTTGTCGGACTGACTGTGGAGACGGTGCTGTTATTCCCGATCGCGGTAGCTCTGCTGGTGTGGTGGCATCACACGGGCGTCGGGGCGCTGGGCCGCGTGGATGCCCGCACGCAGGGCTTCATGCTGGCTGCGGGCATCGTGACCGCAGTGCCGTTACTCCTCTTTGCTTTCGGCGCGCAACGCCTCCGGCTGACCACGCTCGGGCTGCTCCAATATCTGGCTCCTTCGGTGCAATTTTTCATCGGCCTCTGCCTGTATCATGAGCCCTTTGAGGCGGCCCGCATGCAGGCCTTCGCTTTTATTTGGTGCGGACTGGCGCTCTACAGTACAGATAGTCTTTGGGCGCAGCGGCGGAGGTTCACGAGCAGGGCTTGAAATATTCTGCGGCCTGATCGAGTAGCCGTGCTTGAGCCCGCGGCGAAAGTGCGGTGAGCGCGGCACCGCATTGTCGCTTCGCTCCAATGCGGCCACCCAACAAATCGCGGGCGCATCGGGACATTACTCATCCCGGCAAAGCGTAAAGCTTCAATCCTGACTGAAATCGAGCAGCTCGATTTCGAAAACCAGCGTCGCGTTGCGCGGTATTGACGGCGGCTTGCCTCTGGCCCCGTAACCCAATTCGGAGGGCACGATGAGCAGCCATTTTTCGCCGCGGTGCATTTTCTTCAAGGCCTCATCCCAACCGGGAATAAGATTTCCGCGGCCCACCCGGATCTTCAGGGGGTTCTTGGGATCGAGCAATGAATCGAAAAGGGTATCATCAAGCAGCATGCCCTTGTAGAGAGTAGAGACCATCATCCCGGCCTCGGGAGTCCCGCCCGTTTTATCGCCTTCCTTCAGGACAATATAGCGGAGAGTCGTGAAGGTGCGTTTGGCTTGGGGCCAGCGTTTCTCGACGATCACCAGATCTTCGGGAGTCAATTTCTCGCGCTGCGCATGGAGCGGCACAGCACCGACAGCGAGCAACACGAACAAGCAAAGAGTAAGAAAACGAACAGGGCTCATGGTTTTATGGGGAAGGAGTGAGATTCAACTTAAACATCGGCTCTTTCGCCGTCGAGGATTGATCGTTGGGCTTGGGCGTCGACTTCTCGGTGGTGATCGTCGGCACATTTTCCAATTCGGCGGCGGTTGCGGGATTACGCCCTTTTTCGGTTGCGGGCACCGGGGTGGTGACCGTTTTTACGCTCGGCAACGCCGGCAAGGCAGCGAAACCTTGTTCGATCAATTCCACGGCCTTGAGATCGCGGGCACGTCCCTTGTCGATGGTCTTACCCGGACCAAAGGAGCCCATGATAACGGAGATCACGCGACGGCCATTGCGCTCCGCCGTGGCACTGAGGCAGTAGCCGGCGCTTTGGGTGTAGCCAGTCTTCAATCCATCGACGCCGGGAATTTTACCCAGAAGATTATTGTGATTGTGCATGTGCTGGGGCCCTTTTGCGCGATTGGGTCCGAAATCCCGCTCCTTCACCGAAGTGTATTTGAGCACATCGGTGTTTTGCAGGAGGTAACGGCAAAGCAGCGCAAAATCGCGGGGCGTGGTGAGATCACCATCGGCTACGCGGCGACTCGGCGGCGGCAAACCGTGCGGGGTGCGAAACGTGGTGTGCGTCATCCCCAAGGCGCGTGCTTTGGCATTCATCAGTTCGACAAAAGCGGGCGTCGAACCGGCCGCGGCATGGGAGAGCGCATGAGCGGCATCATTGGCCGACTGAATCATCATCGCATAGAGCAGTTCCTCCACCGGGAAAATTTCGCGCGGATCGAGGTAAACTTGCGTGCCGCCCATAGCCGCATCTTCGGCGGTGATCGGCACCGGCGTCTGCAACGTCAAATTCCCGGCCTTCAATTTGTCGTGCACCACCGCGAAAGTCATGAGCTTCGTCATGCTGGCTGGCGGATTCGATTCGTCGGCATTTGACTCAAAGAGAACCGTCCCAGTGTCGGCATCCAACGTGATGGCTCCAGTATATACGCCCTCCACCGGTTTTGCATGCCGGACTTTGGCGGCTGTAAGCACGGGAATCAGGATGAGGCTGCAGGTAACGACGGCAGCCCGTCGGATAAAATTCATGCGCGCAAGGGAGCAGAGCTGCGCCCCTTCGTGCAATCCCAAATCGCTCCATTCCTCGGCAGAAAGAAAATCGATCCCCCCACGAAAGCGTTTCGTCACCCCGCCCGAACCGCAGATTCACTGAAGCGACTTCACCGCCGGATGAGCCGCCACGAGAGCTAGCGCCTGACGCAGCAACGTCCTGCCCGGCTCCATCCGGTGCCAAGTCGATGCGCCCGAGGGATGCGGCAGCGGGATGCAATCCAGTGCGTGGCCCCGGTAGGTGACCGCGAGTTTTTTCCCGATGATCTCATTGAGCGGCGCGGATGGAATGAACTGGGTGATCGCCAGCTTGCCGACCGGGAGGACCAGTTGTGGTTTGAGTAACTCAATTTCTGCCGCGAGCCAACGGGAGCAATTCGCAATCTCAGCTTCCTCCGGCACGCGGTCGCCGCCGCTTTCTTTTTTTCCCGGAAAACACCGGCACACCGCTGCGAAGTAGACGCGATCACGGGTTTGCTCTTCCGTCCAGCCGAGAGCTTCATTGAACCACTTGAAAAGTGTCTTGCCAGCGGTCCAGGCGAAGGGCCGCCCGAGCACCGGTTCCTTGTCGCCGGGAGCCTGCCCGACCAGAAGAATACGCGACGTAACCGCCCGACCCACCACCACCGGCTTATGCATACGCGGACAAAGCGTGCATGCGCCCAAGCGGGCGAGATGTTGTTGGACTTCATCTGCGGTAGGCATGAAAAGCGCGCGTTGAAGACAACGTGCGCTGAGCAGCTTAAGGTCAAGTCGCTCCAGAATTTTTGCGCATGAACGTGTCAGCAGGGTCATGCCGTTGGTGGGCGTGGGTTTCTCCGTTCGACGGATTCGACGCACTCACCGCAGGCATGCTCAGGACCCAGAGCCAGTCGAGGGGCACACCGACGCTTTGTCGCCGAGGTGGAAATCGGCGACCACCGCAGTACGAGACAGCTCAACGCCGACCGCGGAATTGATAACCGACCTTGCCTCCTCCGCCTCCGCCTCCACTGCCGCCGCGACCACCACCACCGCCGTATTGCTGACGTTGACCGCCTTGCGAGCGACCGCCACCGCCACGCTGACCTTGAGGGGGCTTGGGCGGACCGGCGACAATGGGCAGGTAATCAAAACCTTCGAGCCGGAGCTCGGGAATTTTTTGGCCAATGAAACGCTGAATGTCGCGGATATCATCGGCGTTTTCCGGGGTGACGAGCGTGAAGGCGTCACCGACCGCCTGCGCGCGTCCGGTCCGGCCGATGCGATGGACATAATCCTCAGGATTTTCCGGCACGTCGTAGTTGATCACGTGGGAGACGCCGGCGACGTCGATGCCGCGAGCGGCAATATCAGTGGCAACCATCACTTCGTATTTACCGGATTTGAAACCGGCGAGCGCTTCGATGCGTTGATTCTGCGAGCGGTTGGCGTGCAGAACCGCGACAGCGTGGTTCGCTTGGACGAGCTTGCGGGCAATCTTGTCGGCGCCGTGCTTGGTGCGAGAGAAGACGAGCACGCTATCGTAATCGATCTTGGCCAGAAGAGCTGCGAGCAGCTCAAATTTCTGAATTCCAGCCACTGGGTAAAGTGCGTGGGTGATCGAACTGTTCACGGAGCGAGCCGCACCGATCTCGACCTTAGCCGGATTGCGGAGGGCGAATGATGCCACGGCGGCAATCTCGGGCGGAACGGTCGCGGAGAAAAAGAGTGTCTGGCGCTCACGGGGACAACGGGCGATGATATCTTTCACGACCGGTAGAAAGCCCATGTCGAGCATGCGATCCACTTCGTCGAGGACCAGAATGGTGATATCACGGAGATTAATGGAGCCGTCTTTGACATAGTCCATCAAACGGCCAGGAGTGGCGACGATGATATCGACGCCGCGATGCAGTTCATTGCGCTGATGGCCATAACCGACGCCGCCAAAAACAGCGATCGTGCGAAGATCCGTGTGGCGAGCGAAATCGCGAAAGGCTGTCTCGACTTGGGCGGCGAGCTCCCGGGTGGGCTCGAGCACGAGCACGCGCGGACGTGACGCGTGTTTGCCAAGGCGAGTGAGAATGGGCAGCGCGAAGGCCGCAGTTTTGCCCGTGCCAGTCTGTGCGGACGCAATGAGATCGCCCCCACTGAGGACGGCGGGAATCGCGCGAAGCTGAATGGGTGTGGGATCCTTGTAACCGGCAGACAAGACGCCGCGCAGGACAGGTTCGGAAAGTTGAAGAGCTTTAAAAGACATAGAATCGGGGGCGCCAAGCGGCGCGGTCTGAATTTAGAAAATAAAAAGGGACGAAGCCCGGAGAGGCTCCGTCCCTTGGTTAAATATTATCTGCGCAGACAAGCTGCGGAGAAATTTTAGTAACGGTCGCGACCGCCGCCGCCGCCGCCGCCGCCGAAGCCGCCGCGATCACCGCCGCGACCACCACGACCGCCGCCGAAGCCGCCACGGCCACCGCCGCCGCCGCCACCGAAGCCACGACGCTCGCCGCCGCCGCCGCCGAAGCCGCCGCCGCCGCCAGTGCGCTCTTCCTTCGGACGAGCCTCATTGACTTGGAGGTTACGGCCACCGAGATCGGCACCGTTGGTCTTTTCGATGGCGATGCGCGCCTCATCGGCCGTGCCCATCGTAACAAAGGCGAAGCCACGTGGGCGGCCAGTGAATTTGTCCATCGCGATGAAAACATCGGCGACTGAACCAAATTGAGCGAAGTGCGAGCGGAGCTCGTCTTCGGAGGTTTGGAAGGACATGTTGCCGACGTATAGTTTAGTATTGCTCATGTGATAATTCGTAGAGTCACGATCCGCTGCCAGTCCGTTCCCACTATGGGTTTCGAAATCATCACTTAAGCCAAACGCTCAGCCAACGACTCACCAGATCCTGTCACCAAAAAACGCTATCTCTAACGAGGCCGGTAAGAAGGCATCGGTCGTTCGCGAACGCAAGGGAATTTTTACCAACCCCTGTACCGCAGGAAGTTAAATGCTGTATTTGGCGCGAATCCATTCCGGGATTCTCACTGGCCGGCTGCTTTCCAACGAGATCATCACGTAATCAAACCAACCATCACAGCAACGCCGGGCATCAGCAGATCGATCGATTTCGAATCTCACTCGAAGGCCGATCAGTGTGAAATATTCAATCCAGCAACGGACCAAGAAACGATCCCCGAGATTAAGCGGTCGTGGGAAATTCATCTGCGTGGAAGAAATAAACCAGCCGTAGCCCTGCGCATGAAACTCCGCCATGGGCATATCATAACAGCGCTCCATTTGCTCAAACCGCGCGGCCAGTACGTAATCCAAGTAACGGCTGCTATGCACATGCCGGTGCATGTCGATATCGTCGGGCCGGACGACCAGTTGGGTTTCAAACTTGGAGTACACCAACGCGAAATCCTCACCATCGCCTGAAGTTGGGGTATCGTCGATCACACGGCTTAGTCGGGCAGAGATGAGCCCAGCGTCAAAATAAAAGGGCTCAACTCAGCAAATCTGCCGCAACCGCGCCGGCCGCCTAACAGATTCAACCGAGCTGATTATGTTTTCTTTTTCTTGAACTCCGCCCTCAGCCAATCGCTTAACAATTCCTTGTCATGCCGATATTCCGAATCACCCATGGCTGGCCTTATGATCATATTGTAATTCATATCCGTGAGCATGCGTTCACCCTCCAGTCGCACTTGTCCCTCTGCGCCAAGCAGTCGAAACGAGAATTTCATCCGCGGAAAAGTGATGTCGCGGTAGATCCGAATATCCTGCCAATTCGGCCCATGTTCCGGCTCATACTGTCCCGCGAGATCGATGTCATTGAAAACAACCTCCAGTCTCTCATCCGCCGCCAAGTACTGCTTGGCCTGCTTCTCCACGTGCTCAGAGAACAATTCGGTGAGATACTTTAACTCCTTCTCCGAGGCAGCTCCAAATCCTGAACTGGTGAAATCAGTGAATTTTTCAGGAGCATCATACGTCACCGTCGTGCGGTGAGGCTCCTTGGCTTTCTCTTCAGTCGCGGCCAAGACTGCGGTGACCACACTGAAACCAATCGTGAATGCTAGAAGTGTTTTCATAGAAAAATGGGGTGATGGACCTAATCTAGCCACGAATCGGTTTCCGACAAGAGAACATTTTCGCCCATCTCCTGCGGAGAAAGATTGAAATCATTGGAACGCGTCATGCCTTCGTTTTATTAAATTCCGGAATCCCTCCGCCTCTCGCGCCCGCATGCTTGACGCCGCCGAGCAACTCTTTGCCGAGCACACCTTTCATGGGGTTTCTCTCCGCGATATCACCCACGCAGCCAATGCAAAACTAGCGGCGGTTAACTGCCATTTCAGCGACAAATAAAATTTGTATAGAGAAGTCTTTCTTCGCCGGATCCGACCCCTAAATAACCTGCGGTTAGCATTACTCGATGAAGCCTGTAACCATTCAGGGAATGAGCTTCCTTCACTCGAAAATGTCATCGAGACCATAGCTCAGCCGCGTATCGATTTACCTCGTTCGTCCAAAGACAGGCGCTCGTGTAGCCAAATCTTATCGCGTGGCCTAACCGATTCCCTCGATCCAGACCTCGAGCTTGCTGGGAGAAGAACAGAATCCCGTGCTGACACGTATCGGCCAATTGATCAAGCGGCAGGCACCACACCCTCGCCACGCTCCGCGCTAACCCGCAGGAATTCCCGCAGCGACGATTAACGATGGGGCGCTCGCTCATTTTTTGCACATTTGCTCACGATTTTCCGCGCCCCACCGAGCGCGATAAAAATTACAAACTCCTAACATCCATCGGTATAAGAATTTAATTTCCTTCAAGGTTGGCGCAAAAGTCGGATTTCTCCTTGCGAGACGGAAAATTTTGAGTGCAATTGGCAATTCGATTGGCACTGACCCTGCAAATCGAGCGTCTCACCTAGTCCAAACGGCCTCCGCCGTAGGGCCTAATGAGCAGCGGAACAATTTTTCATTTTAGGCCCACTGACCTGGTGCCGTCTATACCAAGCAATGATCGCATGCGTAGTCATTCTCGCTCTTTTATCCCTGCTCGTCGCCACCGAGCCGGATGCGTGAGCGTACCTGAATGGACGCCGCCACCGCCACCTCCAAGGGCGGCTTTCGTGTTTAGAAATAAAACAACCGGGCATCCCTAGACTACTCGCAGACGTATTTCCTAGCCAGTCGCCCCGACTCATCCCGTTATATCTCCGCCCACCTCCACCCGTGTTCCGGTAACCATTCAACCAGCACCCACTCCCTTGGCCTCTTTCCTTCACTCTCTCCGCCGCTTTGGCGGCTCACTCATCCAATGGATCGACTCTGATTACTCCCTTGAATCACCCGAGGTCATTCGCGCCCAACCCGATGGCGTCAATCTCGTGCGCTGCATTCCATTTATCATCCTCCATCTCGGTTGCCTGGGCGTGATCTGGGTCGGCTGGAGCTGGTTCGTCGTCTGGGTGGCGCTCACCCTCTACGTCGTCCGCATGTTCGCCGTCACCGGAATTCTGCACCGCTATTTTTCCCACAAAACCTACAGCACTTCCCGCTTCGGCCAGTTCCTCCTCGCCCTCTGGGCGGGAACCGCTGTCCAACGCGGCCCGCTTTGGTGGGCCTCCCACCATCGCCACCATCACCAACACTCCGACGAGCCCGTCGACGCCCACTCGCCCCGCGTCCACGGTTTTCTCTGGGCGCACATCGGCTGGATCACGAGCAAACGCAATTTCCCCACCGATTATTCCAAGGTCAAGGACCTCACCAAATATCCCGAGATTGTCTGGCTCAGTCGTTTTGATATCGTCGTTCCCGTATTGTTCGCGATCGGCCTCTTCACGCTCGGCAACTTCCTCGCCCACGCCGCGCCTGCGCTTCAAACCAACGGCGCGCAACTTCTCGTCTGGGGATTCTTCGTCAGCACCACCGCCCTCTTCCACGGCACGGCTACGATCAATTCCTTCACGCACCTCTGGGGCAACCGCCGCTTTGATACCACCGACGATTCCCGCAACAGTTTCATTCTCGCCCTCATCACGCTCGGCGAAGGCTGGCACAACAACCACCACCGCTACCAAAGCGCCACTCGCAACGGCTTTTATTGGTGGGAAATCGACATCACCTACTACGGCCTGAAACTTCTCTCCTACACCGGTTTCATCTGGGGCCTGAAACCCGTCCCAAAATCCATCTACGAAGAGGCCGCCCAACGCGCCCACCACGACACCATTCGCCGCTTCTCCATCTCTACCGTCCAAGACGAGATCAACACGCTCAAGCGCGTCGTGCCCACCGCCGCCGCCATCGCCATCGCCACGGTCAACTCCCCGGAAGTCGCCGCCCAATTAAAAATAAAAGACGATCCTGCGATCCACCAAGACCTCACCGAGCAGACGCAACACCCCGGCACCGCCTCGCGCCCTGCGACCGGCACGAGCTGATTCCGTTCCCATAGCTCTCCCGCGCCACCCCTTCGCCCCGCGCGCCCTCCAGCCCCGGGGCTTTTTGTTGAGACTCGCCTTTAGCAATGCCGGCCTGATCGCCTATACGATAATCACCTTGGCAAACCAAGGCGCTGCTGTTTGATGAAATTTCTCCTGACCGCGCCTCAATGAATCTCTCTCATGTTTGAACAGTTGCTGGAATATTTCCAAACGTCACCCCTGACGATCTGGGGGCCGTTTCTTGTTTTGCTGCTCTGCGGGATCGGCCTCCCCATTCCAGAAGACATCGTTCTGATGGCGGCGGGTGCACTGGGTGTGATGGAAGGCCGTTCTTGGATAGAGGTCACCGTCTTGATGTATGTCGGAGTCATGTTGGGCGACTCTACGATTTTTATAGCCGGCCGTTACCTCGGCGGTCGCTTGCGCGCCGCCCGCTGGTTTCAGCGTTATTTCTCCGAACTGAAACAAGCCAAAGTCGAAGTGATGTTTGAGCGCTATCACTCGATGGTGCTTTTCGTCGGACGTTTTTTGCCCGGACTGCGTGCGCCCATTTTTTTCACGGCCGGCTCCATGAAAGTCCCTTTCTTAAAGTTTTTAGCTTTCGACGGATTTGCTGCGCTGATCAGCGTCCCTCTGTTTGTCTGGTTGGGTCACTGGATTTGGGGAACTTTCGGCGAGGATTTGGCTAAGTTGGAAAAAGCGCTTTCCCGCACCCATGCCTATTCCTTGTGGGTGGCAATTATACTGGGTAGTGTACTGGTCGGATATTTGTTCTTTCGGTGGCGGCGTCATGGCTCGAAGGATCAACCAGCGCCGTAATACGACAAACCGCGCCGCGCCCTGTTTGTTCTGTCACGGCTAGTCTGAGCCCACGCGCGACGACCCTACGGTAGCGCGTTAAGCCGCGAGCCACTCGAATCGGTAGAATTAAACCAGCACGAGCACGATCGCGCCAAGCATACAGGCGGCGCCGATGAACCGGGCCCGCAACACCCGCGGCGAGAGATGCTGCTCAGCACTGGAGAACCAGTGCCCGATGGTCCACACCAGCACCACGCTCAGCAAACCGCGGATGCTATAAATGATATTCACCGAAGTCGCCGTCCGCCACACCGCGATGGCAAGAGCGATGCCCCCATTCGTCACCGCCAAGAGCGCCGCGCCTCCACCCACCCACAGCCAGGCCCGTCGGTCCATTGTCCGCAAGGGTGCACGAAAAAGGGGAATGAAAACAAAAGTATACAGCGCACTGCACAAAAACATCGGCGGCAGGTAGGAGCCGCTGCCCCACGCGACCACCCACTTTTGCAGCACCACATCGCACAAACTGAAGGACAACGCACTCATCCCCGCCAACCCCACCGTGCGTCCTACATGCGCTCGCCGCAAAGGATGTTCTCCAAAATGCAAGAGAGCGACCGCCGCTGTGCTGAGCACCGCCCCCGCCCACCATTGCCCCGGGACATCACCCGCACGCAGAAGATGACTGAGCAGAGCGACCAGCAGAACTTTCGCCCCCATGACCGGAGTGGTCACCGACACATCCCCTTCTTGCAGGGCGAAAAAAATAAAAACCTGCCCACCGAGAAAGAGCAGCGCATTAAACGCCGGTTGCCAGTAATCCACCCAACCGTGACCGCTGGCCGGCTGTATTAACCACCACGGCAGGAAAACCAGAAACAAAACCCCATTGGCCACAAAGCTGATCCGCCAGACATCGACTCCGAGCGCACTCGCCCGTTTCAACATCAACGCCGACACCACATAGGTGAAGGCGCAGACCACAGGGATGAGCAACGGGAGCGGCAGGTTCAAGCGGCGCAATCAACCCACCGCGCGCCCACGGAGCAACGCTGGATTCCTATCCGTGGTCACCCCGTTGCACTCGTTCTTCCGCAACGAGCTGAACCTGTAAAGGCGATTGGTATCAGGTAGCGGCTGTTGCCCCCAACGGCCACGGGGAAGCTGTGCCGCGAGCCGCACTGGCGCTTGGGGGCAAGCGCCGTTACCGGCCACAGCCTCAGGCATCATGAGCCCAGCCCATGGAGAAAAAAGGCACGGGGAAACGAGCTGAGCCTGTGACCAAGCATTGTCTCGCGAAGGGAAAAAAGGAAACGAAGGCAAAAAAGCCGCTCACCCGAATTCCTCGGGGTCATGATGTCTGAGGCTCATCCCCCTCGACGATAGAGCGTCGGTGTGGAAACCGACGCCCACCCACAGCAACATCCCGCAACGGTTCTTCTTAACGCCCATCGCCACTCATAAAACAGGCTCGCACCTCCCGCGAAGAACCAGTGCAATCAGCCCGTCACGCATGATCCCCCCGAGTGAGACCACCCAGCCTCCGTATAAATTGCAAATGTGGCCGGCTCATTTGCTGGTCATCGCAGCAGTCGGCGTGGCTGCGCTGACGTCCGCGTATCCTTCCGCCACCCGCCAATACACCTGGCCATGGGCTCCGCTGCTGGCCATGGCTTGGTTGACTCCCCTCGCCGCGATTATTGGTCGACTATCGTTTCGAGAACAATGGACCCGACCGAACAGCCTGCTCAGCGCCGGCCTCGTTCTATTGAGTGGGGTCACCGTTTTATCAGCCGCGCTCAGTCCCTTCGTCGAACACAGCCTGCTGCGGATCTGGCCGACCTTGTCCGGTGTCGCGCTATTTTTCTGGCTCTACGACTGGCTCGGAGAATCTGCGGGGCATACCCAAGTCCGCTCCCAATTTCTGGCGACCAATCTGTCCCGCTTCGGCGCCTTGCTCGCCGTGCTCAGCGCCCTCGGTTGGATTTGGAATAATCCCACTTTCTCCTGGTCGACGCGGAATGATTTTCCTTTCGGCCACTCCATTTATACCGCCGGCGCGATGCTGCTGGTGTTACCGTGGTTGCTCTATGCCACGGTAAACGCGAAAGGTATCCCCCGCGCCGGTTGGCTCGTCGTGAGTGCCCTCGGATTTATTGCGCTGTTCACCACCAGCAGTCGCGGCGGAGTAATCGCCGCCGGGGTGGTTTGTGTCCCGGCGGTGGTGTTCGTGATTTTCCGCACCACGTGGTCGCGCCAGCTCAAGACCGGAGTAATCGCCGCCGCGACCTTTATTTTGGTGTTCGCCGTGTGGACCAATCCTCGCATGCGCGAATTGACGCTAGGTCAGGGCTGGAGTGCCGCGTCGCAAGAAAGCAACGTACAGCGCAACGCCATGCTCGAAGCCGGCGCGAAGTTAGGTGCCGCTCGACCTTTGCTCGGCTGGGGGCCAGGCACCGTCCCGCTCACCTACCCGAAAATCCGCCATCGCCTCAATGGCGGCGTCGACAGCGTCCTCCAACTCCACAACACCCCCGCGCAACTCTGGGCCACGCTCGGCAGCGGCGGAATAATCGCGCTGGTGATCTTGCTCGCCGCCGTAGCACGCCGCCTCTGGCAAATCGCCCGATCTTCCTCCCTCGCCCCCATCACCCTCACCGCCACCGCGAGCCTGTTGGGTTATGGCTTGTTCACTCTGACTGATCATCAGCTCGATGTCCCGGCGATGAATGCATTGCTCGTGCTCAACCTCGCTTTAATTTTCGCGGATGAAAAAACCACCCAAGCCACCGCGGTTTCTCGGGCGACCAAGTGGGGCTTCAGTTTGGCTGCGGGGATTATTCTTTTAGGACCACTCTTTTTAACCGGGCGTGATTTGCTGGCGCGTTTCGCCTACGATCAATCGCTGATTTTGTTTGAAGACGAGCGCCCGGTGGAAGCCCTGGAGTATCTCGAAACCGCCGCGCAGCGTGCGCCCTACGATCCCTACTACCGCCACCAACTCGCCGGCCGTTTGCTTGAGCAACGCACCCACGCGAAAGACAATGCCGAGCTCGCAAAACTGACGGCCGCCGCCACCGCCCAGCTCGAGCAATCCCTCCGCGCCGGCTGCCTGCAGGAATACGCCCACTTCAATCTCGGCTGGCTCGCACTCGAATCCACCGAGCCCGCACGCGCCATTCCGCACTTTCTTGCCACGGTACAAGAAGCACCCCACCGCGGTGGCGCGTATTTCGGACTCGGCGTGGCCTTGCGCGCCTCTGGCAACGAAGCCGCCGCCATCCGCGCCTTCGCCCTCGAATGGATCGCCGATCCCGTCGCGTTCACCGCCCCATTCTGGGAATCACCGAATATTGCCCCGCTTCGGCCGAAAATCTCCCTCGAAGCTGATACCATCATCGCCGAACTCGCCGCCACCTATCCGCCAGCCCAGTATGTGCGCGAACTTTGGCAATGGTGGGAACACGGGACCACTCCGCCCGCCAAAGGTTTCAATCCAGAAACCAACGCCTTCACCCAAACGCTCACGGCTCTCGCCCTGCATCAACCCATTCCGGCCAACGCGGAACCCTACCGCTGGGCGGCGCTGCTCCGTGCGTGGCGCGCGCTGCCGAGCGAAAATGCCTTTGCGACCCTCATCAAAAACGATCCCTCCTTCGCCGCCGCCCTCGCCCGCCGCACCGTGCGACACGCCCCGCCGAACTGGCACGGATTTTTCACCGCGGGATTGGAAAACGAACCGCACTTATTAGTGAATACGAAATTTTCCCGCACCGGCTACGGCGTCCTCGCGTTGCACCCCGACGGCCCTGTGCTGTCCAATCTCTACGTCCAACAGCAGAACCGCCTCGTCGCCACGTTCACTGCCGGCCTTTTCCCGGTCAAAGGCTGGCTTCCCGCGAAAGAGTTGCTCACGCGCCTGCCCGTTCTCCCGCGCACACCATGAACGCAGCCAATCCCCTCCGTCTGCGCAAAATTATTTTGCCCGGCACCCTCGTGCTCGGCGACACCCTCTTCGCCTTCGCCAGCCTCGGTCTGGGCTATTGGCTCCGCTATCACTCGCCGATCGGCTGGCTCGGACTGGAAGTACCCGGAGCCAACTTTCGCGCTTATCTGCCGCTCCTCCTCGTCGGTGTGGCGTTTCTCATCGCCGCCTATGCCCAGCTCAATCTCTACGAAGAACGCCTGCTGCTCCGAAAATTTCAAAGCATCAGTCTCATTTTCAAAGGCACCACGTTCTGGCTCATCGCCTACCTCAGCCTCTCGCTCGTCCTGAAATTCGATCCACCCATCTCGCGCCTGTTCGTTGTGATCTCGTTTTTCTGCGTGCTCGCGGTCATGTTTGTCTGGCGCTCCACCTTTTATTTTCTGCTCACCCGCCCGGCCTGGCGCGAAAAACTCCGCCAACGCGTCGCCGTCCTCGGCTGGAACGATGAGGCCCGTGCCCTCGCCGACGAACTGGCGGCGCAGCCGGCCCACCCCTATCGCTTCTGCGGCGCGATACTCCTACCCGGTGATACCCCCGCCGATTGCGGTCTCGGCTCACTCGACCAACTCGAACCACTCCTCCGCCAACACCAAATCGATGTGCTCATCGCCGCCCGCACCGATACGCCCCGCGAGTTGATGATTCGCGCCGTGGAAATCTGCGAGCGCACTTACGTCGAATGGAAAATCATTCCCTCGTCTTTCCAAATTCTACTGAGCGGCCTGCGCCTCCAAAACATTGGCCGCCTCCCCGTGCTCGGCGTGGAAGAACTCGCCATCAACAAACTTTTTAACCGCGTCCTGAAGCGGGCCGTTGACATCCTCGGCTCAGTGATCGGGTTGCTCCTCAGTGCGCCGATTGTCGCCCTCCTCGCACTCATCATCAAACGCGAATCCCCCAGCGGTCCGGTGTTTTTCAGCCAGACGCGGATTGGCGCCGACCACCGGCCCTTCACGCTCTGGAAACTCCGCAGCATGCTGCCCGACGCCGCAGCCACCGACGCCGTCAACGTCAGCACCCCATGCAATGACCCGCGCTTACTCCGCATCGGAGCCTTCATGCGCCGTTGGAATCTCGACGAACTCCCCCAATACTGGAACGTACTCTGCGGCGACATGAGTCTCGTCGGTCCCCGCCCCGAGCGCCCGCACCACGTCGATCAACTCTCCGCCGTGATTCCGCATTATCTCCCGCGCCACCTCGTGAAACCCGGCATGACCGGTTGGGCACAGATCAACGGCCTGCGCGGTGAAAGCTCCATCGCCCGCCGCATCCAGCACGACATTTATTACATCGAAAACTGGTCCCACTGGCTCGACCTCCAAATCCTCGCCCTGACTTTTGTGCGTTGGAAAAATGAAAGCTGATCGCACGACCATCGCCCCGGAGAAAGAGATCAATTCAAAGAGGGCGGCACTCGCGCTCTTTGCTTTCATCTTCTTTGCCCGCGCCTGGCTCATCAAAGTCTGGGGTTCACCCGTCCCTTTTTTGGATCAGTGGGATGCCGAGGCTCTCGGGTTGTTTCGTCCTTGGCTTGATGGAACTTTACGCTGGTCCGATCTCTTCGCGCCGCACAATGAACATCGCATCGTACTCACCCGGCTGGCGGATCTTGCACTGTTCATCGTTGACGGAAATTGGAATCCTTGGTGGCAGCTCCTCCTCAACGCCACCCTGCACGCCGCGACCGCCACCATCCTGCTTAGCCTATTCTGGAAAGAAACACCCCGCCACTTTCGCCCACTCTGGTTGCTCGGCTTAGCGCTGCTCTTCATCGCCCTGGCCGGCTGGCAGAATGCCTTGTGGGGCTTTCAATCACAGGTGTATTTCTGTTCGCTGCTCTCCGTACTCGCGCTCGCCGGCCTGCTGCTCGGACAACCCTTTAAACGCAACTGGTGGCTCGGCTGGACCGCCGCGCTGCTGGCGCTCTTCACCGTCGGTTCTGGCCTGCTGGCCGCGGCCACTGCGCTCCTCATCAGTGCACATGTCCTGATCACCACCCTCATCGCTCAGCGCTCGTCCCATTCGCCGAAAAGAGAACAGGAGCGGCGCACTATTACTCCCATCACTTTCACGTTGTTCGCCATCTTCGCCTTGGTCGTGGCAGGTTGGGCACTGCGCGTCGAGGCACCCCACCACGCCACTTTGCGCGCGCACTCCGTGACGCAATTCAGCGCCGTTTTCTTTCGTTGCTTAAGCTGGCCCTGGGTGGATTCCGATTGGCTCTGGCTGGTCTTACAGGCCCCACTGCTTTGGTTCACGGCCAAAATAATTTGGCGCCGTTCGCCCCCACAAACCGTCGAGAAGTTCATTCTCGGACTCGGCCTACTCGCCATGCTACACGCTGCAGCCGTGGCTTACAGTCGCGGCGCAGGACTCCTCGATGCCCGGCCGCTTTCGCGCTATCAAGATCCTCTCCTACTCGGCGTGGCCGCCAATTTTTTTCTGCTGCTGAAATTTGCGGCCCAACACCGCACCGGGCGAATCGCCGCCCTATGCTGAACCGGTATTTTTCTCGCCGGACTCCTCACTCTCACCACAACCAATCTCTCGTTGCACCTCCCATATAAGCGAATGCAAGACGCAGCCAGCTTCACTCAAATTCGCGCCTATCTCACCACTCACGATCCCGCCGTTTTCCATCAGCTACAAGTCTTACCTTTTGTTCATCCCA
>Ga0105046_10002003_pt1 | contig 31902 bp, 22 predicted proteins | sample MAT03_FD_78385 | JGI IMG/M metagenome (GOLD analysis project Ga0105046, IMG submission 78385) | Freshwater microbial communities from Lake Fryxell liftoff mats and glacier meltwater in Antarctica - MAT-03 (megahit assembly) | ecosystem: Environmental > Aquatic > Freshwater > Ice > Liftoff...
CATCATTGATGAAGCTCTTAAAATGTATGATGAAGAAATAAATATTGACCTAAAATAGTTTTTCCAATGCCAATTACAGAAAGTTCCATAACCTTAAACTTCCCTGACAACAACTACTTTAGACTTTGTGATTGTGATGGCTATAAAGCCATTCAGAACAATTTTGCTGAAATGGATGCCTGTTGGTATGACCAAGCGAGTGATATTCTATACATCATTGAATTAAAAAATTGGGAAAACAATAGTTTAGCAGAAGAAAGTGACTCCAATTATACACCAGAACAAATTCAAGGAGTGAAAGAAGGAATTTCAAACTATAGAATTAGAAACCTTCTAAAAAAGTCAGTAGATACAACTTGTATGTTTATGTCAATTTTGCTTGGAAAGGCAAATGGAAATAAAATACAACGATGTTCTCCATTTACAATTTCAAATAATACAACAATCAAACTTCTATCAATTATTAACTGGGCTGATACTGACAGCACTTATATTTCAACTATAAACACTCAATACAAATCAAAATTTAATTCCTATGCAAAACTGTTTGACATTAGAACATTTATAGTCTTGACAAAAGACAAAGCATCTGAATTATTTACTTGGATTAGTTAATGGTAAAACACCAGCCACCACCAACTAAGGTTTCGTTGCGTGCGGAGCACAGCTTGTCCAGATTTTTCGGGAAACAATGAAACCCCACGCTAAAGGCGTGGCAGGTCTGTTGCTCTGCCTGCCCCGATATTACGTCGGGGGAAGCTTCAGTAGTTTTGACGGCTTATGTTGTAAATGGAGCTTTAGCACAAGGGATTGCCCCTTGCGGATCGGTGGGGATTGGAGGGGGACTTCCCTAAGATCGGTTGTCAGAGTCAGATTCGTAGCCCCTTATTTTTTTTTGCTCTTCTTTCATCTTCGTTTTGATTCGCTTTTGGGTTTATATCTTCTCTTTTTCTGTCATTTTCGTACCGTTCAGGCGTAGCTTCGCCAGCCCTTTCAGGAATCGTCTGAATTTCAGGATAATCAAGAAAAAATAGGGTTTTACCCTGTCGGAATGTTTATTTTAGCTGCCGAAGGAAAAATAGAATTAGCTAGCCGCTTTGGAGAGGTAAACCTAATTCAAGAAGAATGGGGGAGCTGGAAAATAAAGAAATTAATGCCAGGAAAGATTGATTCCAGAGAATGGAACCAGGAAAATTTTCTAAATGCAGTAGCTGATTTGTTAAGTGCCGGTGAATAACAATAATCCAGCCTTATTCAGAGTTCTTAGGGAGATTATTGAAGAGTATAGGCAACATCTCAATCACTTAAACTTTGCACATATAACCCTTCAATACAGCATTAAGGAGAAACTGTCAAATGGGCCAGATTCTAATTTGAGCACCATCAACAAAGATATTTTGGCAATAAATAATTTATCGTTGAAAGATATTGAAACGGCAAACAAGGAGCTTAGAGTTACGTACACTTTTGATTTAAACTCCGTCTGAGTGGATATCTAACGATTACTGGCAAAATGCCCACTAGAGACATTCTTCAGAGGGATAAAATTGTAGAAGCAATGAAAAGTTCGCACAGGCAGGTAAAATTTGAATTTTCCAAATCAACAAAGGTTACATACTCAATCATTTAATTCAATCTGTTTCTTCATTATTTTTGTGCCTCGTTGAAAAAAAATATCTCCATCCAATCTAAATATTTTTGGTGAACTCAGTCTGTTTTTCAAAAGAGCAAAAGCAATAAACATCGTTGCGGATTTCCTAAACAACATGAGGGACGAAGAAAATCTCTTTAATGCCATAGTGGACCCAGAGGCCAATTTCCAGTTATTCGATAGTAGTTCTGAGATTTGGTTGATGGGGTTATCCTGAATTCTTCCCAATCCATCTGTTTGCCAATCCATCAACTTCTTCCATCTCTCCCAAATAATGCAACCTTTAAATCAATCCTTCTCGACCCTGCAAGCGGTCCTCGCTGATGCCTAAATTTGGTATTTTACAAAGCAGAATCCCCCCATAATCAAAAAAAACCAGCCCCCCAAAAGAAGCTGGTTTTTCGTTTTTAGCTGAAAAGCTTTAGTTCAGGATAAAATCGTATGGAAGTCGGGCATTGATACCTTCCATTGTTTTTATTTTCTGAAATTGCTTTACCAAAGGATACAATTCCCCCAGTTCGGCTTTCACCATCCGGGTGCGGGCTTCGCCACCGATTTGTTCCATTATTTCTTCGAAAAAGTTCTTTTGAGCAGGCATCAATTTGATTCTGTAGTCCGTACCGATTTTTGCCTGATTAGCAGCCAGTTCAAGGGCTTTCTCCATTCCGCCTAATTCATCCACCAATCCATTTGCTTTGGCTTCTGTGCCCGACCAAACCCGGCCACCTGCTAGGGATCGCAAGGTTTCAACCGGCATTTTTCGTCCTGCGGCTGCTTTGGTCGTGAAGGTGTCGTAGATCTTATTTACTTCGGTTTGAATAATTTGTTTTTCTCCTGCGGTTAATGGCCGCGTTCCGGTTCCAACATCAGAATAAACGCCGGTCTTTACGCCATCAAACGTAATTCCAAGCTTGTTTTTGAACATGTTCTGTGCATTAAACATCAGTCCGAATACTCCAATGGAACCGGTAATGGTGGTAGGGTGGGCAACAATTTTGTCGCAACCCATCGCCATGTAGTAGCCACCGGAAGCAGCAACATCCGACATGGATGCAATCACCGGTTTTACTTTTTTAGTAAGTAGTATTTCTCTCCACATCACATCCGAAGCAAGAGCAGATCCTCCAGGAGAGTTGATGCGCAAAACCACGGCTTTCACTTTTTTGTCGTTTCTGGCTTTTCGAAGGGCTTCACAAATCCTTTCAGAACCGATCGATTCGTTGTCTCCTTTACCTGATCCGATTTCTCCCTGCGCCATAATTACAGCGATCTTATTGTCGGATCCGTCTTTATCATCTCCACCTTCTGCTTTTTTATATTTGTTGTAAGAGATAAAATGAACATCTTCGTCTTTCTCCACGCCAAGTTTCTTTTTCAAAGTCGCAAGCACCTGATCGTAATACACTGCTTTAGATACCAAGCCCAATTTTACAGCATCTTCGGCACTGCGGGCTTTCATACTATCCGAACTAAGTTTTACCAATTCTGGTGTCAGTTTTCGGTTTGTGGCCACTTGAGAAATTACGTGTTGGTTAATGCTGTTGAGGAATGAAGTTGCCTGTAACCGGTTGGCTTCACTCATGTTTTCACGAAGGAATGGTTCCACTGCCGATTTGAATTCGCCTACCCGAAAAACTTCCGGCTGGATTTCGAGTTTTTCCAAAGCCCCTTTAAAAAACATGATCTCGGATGAAATTCCATTGAATTCAACCAGGCCTTCCGGATTCAAAAAAATGCTGTCGGCAACGGTAGATGTGTAGTAGTTTGATTCGGAAAAGTATTCACCATAGCTGTAGATGAATTTTCCTGATTTTTTAAAGTCGGTTAATGCAGCTCGTAATTCTTCATTGGTAGCATACCCAATTCTACCGAAAGAACCTTCAAGCAGGATTCCTTTTATTTTGGAATCGTCTTTGGCTTTGGCTATGGCCTTTTTTAATTCATAAAGTCCGGTTACACTGGCACCACCTGCAGGAATTCCCAGGTCTTCGAGTGGATTGCTTTGCTCTCTTTCTGCGATGGGTTGTGAGAGATCTATTTTCAAAATGGAATTGTCTTTAACCTCAACGGTTTCATTCCCGGCAACGGCCCCAATTCCAATCAGAATTAACATGCCAACGAAAATGAACAGAAAAAGGCCCAGAATGGTGGCGAACGTGTACTTAAAAAAGCTTCTCATTTGATTTTTGAATTTTTTATGTGAGCAAATATAAACGGTAGGATTTTCCAACGGGTTACTGAATCGGACAAAAGGAAAAATAGGTTTTTAAAATTCGTATGCGCTTGTGCAATGGCATTTTTTTGAAATCAAACTTTTTGAATATTTGCCCTATCCTTATTGATAATGGAAATCAAAGACTTATTCCTTCCTGCCGTGTATGCGGAATTCATAGGTCGAATTGAATTGATTCGACCGGAACTGAAACCACTTTGGGGAAAAATGAATGCGGCTCAGATGCTTACCCATGTGGCAGAACCTTTTCGGATTGCCAATGGAGATGTAAAGCCTCGAATGGAATGGCGGGGAAGGATTTTTGGATGTATGCTGAAAGGATTGGTCACCAAACCAGAACCGTATCCGAAGAATTCTCCAACCAGTAAGGATTTTATTTTTCCGGAAGATGTTGGCTTTGTTAATTCCAAAGCCCTTTTAATCAAACTCTTAAACCGGTTTCATTTGGAAGGACCTGAAGGCGTAACCACTGGACCACATCCGTTTTTCGGAAAGCTAACCACGGTTCAATGGAATTCTGCCATGTCGAAACATCTTGATCATCATCTCACGCAATTCGGTGCCTGAAGCGAATCCATTCCGGATAAACGGCTGTGTACCTGTCTCTGAAATTTGACCACTTAACCTTTTTGGATTTTCAAGTGAAATCGGCTGATTACTTTCGTCCCCGAAAATTAAATCGTATGCAAAGAATTCTAGTTTGTTTGATTTCTATTGGCTTGATTGTCAATGTTTCTACTGCACAGCAAAAAAAGGCCATCACCCTGGATGATGTCTGGAAAAATCCAATCTGGAGAGGAGAAAGTGTGGATGATGTGAACTGGTTTAAAAGTGGAAGTACATATTCCGCTTTAAATGATGGCAATATTGATGTATACGATATTCGAACCGGACTTAAAACCAAAACACTGTTGGAAGGTTCGTCTTTAAAGCTGGACACAGCAAAAATCGACATTGATAATTATTCATTGAGTCCGGATGAAAACCAGATTCTGATTGAGGCAGATGTGGAACCGATCTATCGCCGAAGTTTAAAAGCTTTTTTCTATCTCTACAATCTTCAAACAAAAAAAATCCTTTCCATTCACCAGGGAAGGAAAATCTCACTGGCCAGTTTTAGTCCGGATGGTAAACAGGTTGCCTTTTGTTTTCAAAATAATTTATATCTGTACGAGATAGCGACCGGTAAGGAAACTGCCATCACAAAAACCGGGAAAATAAATGAAATCATTCATGGAAGTTCCGATTGGGTGTATGAGGAAGAGTTTGAATTCTGGAAAGCCTTTCATTGGTCTCCAGATTCCAGGAAAATTGCATTTATGAGTTTTGACGAGCGGCAGGTTCCCATGTACAACATGCAGATCTGGGGCGGATTGTATCCGAAAGACTATAACTTCAAATACCCTAAAGCAGGGGAGAAAAATTCGAGGGTGGATGTTTCAGTGTATGATCTGTCCAGTGGAAAAACGCTGGAAATTGAAGAAGGAGCAGAGAACGACCAATACATTGCCAGGATGCAATGGACGAAAAATCCCAACCTGCTTTCAGTTAGACGAATGAATCGTTTGCAGAATAAAATCGACCTGATGCACATTGATGCAACTACGGGTTCTGCCACTACAGTTTTGAGTGAAACAGCCAAGGCATTTTTTGAAATCAATGATGATCTTACCTACCTTCAAAACGGAAAAGAGTTTATTTATAGTACAGATCAGTCTGGATATCAGCATATTTATTTGTACAGTATGGATGGCAAACTGATCCGGCCTGTGACTTCCGGGAATTGGGATGTCAGTTCATTTCTTGGGTTGGATGAGAAGAAAGGATTGCTCTATTTTATGAGCACCGAGGATGGTTCAATTCAACGTCAGCTTTATTCTGTTTCGATTTTCGGAAAAAATAAAAAGAAATTGAGTTTGGGTGATGGTACCCATGATGTGCGATTCAACCCTGAGTTTACCTATTATATTGACAACCATCATTCATCGGCTCAGCCTTCAGTAATTAGCTTGTTTCAGGCCGATGGGAAATTGATTAAAGTTCTTGAAGACAATAAAGCACTGAAAACCAAGTTGGAGAACTACCAGATTTCGCCCAAATCTTTTTTTGAAATCACCACAGAAAAAGGCATTAAACTTAATGCCTGGATTTTAAAGCCGGCTGATTTTGATCCAAACAAAAAGTATCCTGTCCTGATGCATTGCTATGGTGGCCCTGGTCATCAAACGGTTACAGATGCCTGGGGTGGCCCTGATTTTTTCTGGTACCAGATACTTGCATCCAAGGGATATATCATTGTTTCGGTCGACAACCGCGGAACGGGTGGAAAAGGCTCTGATTTCCGGAAATCCACATACGCCCAATTGGGTAAGCTGGAGTGCGAAGATCAGATTGATGCAGCCCGTTATCTGGCAAAACAATCCTATGTAGATGCTTCCCGGATTGGTATCTGGGGCTGGAGTTTTGGAGGTTATCTCACCAGCCTTTGTTTAACCAAAGGAGCCGATGTTTTCAAAACCGGAATTGCCGTGGCTCCGGTGACCAACTGGCGATTTTACGATTCCATTTACACGGAAAGGTATCTCAAATTGCCAGCTGATAATGCCGTTGGCTACGACGACAATAGTCCTGTAACTTTTGCTGATCGGTTAAAAGGAAACTACTTACTTGTGCATGGCACAGGAGATGACAATGTGCATTTTCAGAATGCCGTTTCAATGGTGAATGCATTGGTGAAAGCAAACAAGAAGTTTGATTCTTTTTACTATCCAAACAGAAATCATGGGATTGGTGGGGGAAGTACAAGACTTCATTTATATACCATGATGACTGATTTTCTGGAAAGGAAATTGTAATTGTAAGCCAGGTTCATAGAATTTAAAAGGCTTAAGCTATTTGGGGCCAACTGAAAAGTAAGCAATACAAGGAAAAAGTCATAAGTCGCTGATAATCTTAGCCACCTCTCTACTGGAGACTTGTCCCGAAGTTGCTTCGGGGGCTGGGGTGAGGTCAGAATGGAGGTTTCAATTATAATCTGATGTTTCTTGAAATTTTAGGTGCAAAGATTGTGAACTATTTCGTCAAATGGCTCTGAATCTGTTCATTGAAAAATCTCATCTAAAAACCCCTTAAAGACTTTTTCTGCAAGCCCTACTTTATTCTAAAAATGAAAATGCCCCGGTTTCTTAAAGAAGCCGGGGCGTTTTTCAGAACTTTTCAATTCGAATTTGATGTGGTTTGCCTATTCTTTTTCGACCAGAGAGATCCAACCTGTCCAGTTTCTGCCATCATTTGGGTGTTCTACTAAAAAGAAATAGATCCCTGTGCTTTCTGCACCTTCGCCGTTCCAGGCAAGTTCTCCTTGGGTTATACCATTATAGACTTTTTTGCCCCATCGATCTATAATTGACACTTTCATGTTGTTATAAGCTCCTTTGATCCGCCATTCATTGTTAAACCCATCGCCATTTGGGGTAAATAAATTGGGGAAAAACAGTTTCTCACGAACAGTTATATCTACTTCATCGCTTCCTGAACAGGTTAACGTTGGATCAGTGGCAAGTACGCGGATGGTTTGTGCAATCGAAGGAGAAAAGGTTAATACTTTATTCGCTTCCGGATTAATACCCGGCTCTGCCACTGTCCAGGTATAAGGTGCTGTTACCTTTGGATCAAGAGTGAGACTTAGTCCGGATTCAATTTCTTTATCAGGCCCGAGGTCAGGAACCGGATTGGCAATAATCGTAAACCGGTATTTTGCGGATGCGGAATCAATGCACTCAAGATCAGTAAGGGGCCGGAAAACAGCGAGAAGATCGTAGGTTCCAGGAGCAAGAGCGGATGGATCGATGGAACTAACTTCAGATCCATTAAGGAAATAACGCCCTTGAGGTATCGATTCCGGACTGAAAATCGGATCGCTCGTACAATACCGTTGTTTGAGTGTTGGAAACTGAAGTGTGGGTTTCAATTTGTCAAGAATGTTGACAAACTGCGCACTTTGGTTAAAACATCCATTTTTGGTAACCCTGTATTCAATCATATACGTGTTGTTTACCAGCAGGATAGAAGGTGAAAATTGATTTGGTGGAATAACACCCTGGCCAACAAAAGCGCCACCGGTTGTGTTGGGAACCAATGTGATGTTGGCGGCACCTTCACAAACGGTATCCGGTAAATTGTTAAATCCGGCATCCGGAAGATCAAAAACAGTAAAAGCGACAGTGGAAGTATCGGTGCATCCGGTAGAACCGGCAATGTATTGAAGTGTATAAATGCCGGCAGATAATCCTGAAGCAGAAAGCGAATCACCCGAAATCCCGGGACCAATAAGGGTTCCTCCCGCAGGAGAGATCGTTATTTTCTCTTTTTTGATTTGATTGATGCAGAAATTTGAGGCTGAAAGTGCCACACTAACGGTCGGTACACTTGCAACACTTATATTGCCACTTGCAGTAAGGGTACAAGGTCCTTGAACAGAAGTAAATAGGATAGTATTTGCTCCTGAATTGGCCTGTGCAGGATTGAAAATATTGTTGTTGACACCCGGTCCTGAAAAGGATCCAATAATGTTGGCACTTAGGGCAATCGGATCTGAATTTGAACAAATGGGACTAGAAGGCAATATGATTAATGGAATGATTGGAGCTGCCACTGTTACCGGAATAGAAACTGTGTCGTTGCACCCGCCGGGAGTGATTAAAATGTGGTGAATTATATGATCCCCAGGGCCGGCAGTTTGAGGAGAAAAGAAGGATCCGGTCACACCAGGTCCAGAAAATGTGCCTCCCGGATTTTGAGGGATTAATGGTACCTGAGGAGCTGTGCTGCAATAGGTTGGTTGTAGTCCGGTAAATTGGGCAGAAAGTCCGTTTACGATGTTCACCGTGATGCTGGTTGTTTTTACGCAGTTTTGGCCAAACACGTTAAATCCGGTTTGGTAGGTGATGGTTCTTGGTCCGGTTCCGCCAACAGAAGGAGTTAACAATCCCTGGTAATACACTCCGGGCCCTGTCCATTGCCAGGCTCCGGGTGGAGTTGCGGTAAGTTGAATAGGAAGGGAACTATTGCAAATGGTTGCTCCATTGACCGGATTAGTGATTGCAGGAGCATTTACGGCAGGATCTCCGGTTTTTATAAAAATTAGCCGGAAGCGGGCCTCTTGTTTATTCTCATAAAATTCAACCACCACATCTTTATAACCGGCCGTCATTAGTACACCACAGCTGTTATTCTGGATGGATCCACGGTAAGAGTGATCGTTCCAGTCACTGATTAGCCATGTTGTACCTCCATCGGTGCTGAGCCGAAAACCGTCGTCAGCCCCACCTCCAAAAATGTAATAACCATCTTCAAACAGAAACTTGCGCCTCATTCGGACAGAGTAAAAATCCCTGTGATTCCCGCACACCTTATTTGTATCGGGAAATGTTGCAGGTGCAGGGGTATTGTTGCCCCAATTATAATCAAACGACATCGAATCTTCCGTGATGTATCCGACATAGTTAATTGTATCAAAAATATTTTCGAGGTTAGCATCAGGAATCATTCCTGAAACGGATGGAGTCCAGGTATAAAAATAGCCTCTCCAATATCCTTCCGGATAAAAGTTCGGATCTGAGACATTGAGTTTGGAAACACTGAATGGATACTCATTTAACTGACTGCTGTATGTTACCGGATTTGATCCTTTGATGCGGAGACGGTAGTTTGTTCCTGCAGGAACTGAAGCCGGGAATGTGACGGTGAATAAAACGTTTTGCTGGTTTCCGGATTGTGAGAGAGTGCCAACCAAGCTAATTGTGTTGCCGGGAAGGAAGCTCCCGTTTTGCGAAATTTCAACCGTAAATACATTTCCTGAATTAAATGTTTCGTGATCAAATTTGATTATTACAGATGATTTTTCGCAGATGTTGGCATTGGCAAAATTATAAGCCACCAGTTCGGGCCTGTTTAAATAAGCCGCATGGACACTCATTGAAATGAATATTACTAAAAGTAAAGCAGGAATAAATCTTTTTAAATTGGCTGGCATTTGGTTAATCATGAAGTTAAAATTAGAAGCCTACAAATCGGCGGTAAATATAGTACTCCATCTTTTATGTGGATTTGCTTTTCGTATAATCAATTGAAGAATCGGATTGCATTAAAACCACTAGAACTTAAGCGCATCAAAGGATTTGAAATGACCGTTTTGTTTGATTCTTGTTTTTGCCAGTTCTATATTCTGAATTCCGGGAATTGTTTTTTCAAGGTATTTCAAAAGGAATTCCTGTCTTTCAGATTCGTCCGATAATAATACCAATTGCAATTCCTGTCTGGGATTTAATCCAAGTTTATGCCCAAAAATAAAAGAAAGTTTCTCTGGATTCTCATCCTTGATGTCGGGTTTTGAACCGATTAGTTTAAAGAACTGATGAATTTGATTGAGTAATCGGGTCGCAATTTTTGGGTCGTACGAATACGTTGATTCCTTTGTTTTTATTTTACCGCCGGGATAGGTTTTTCCTTCTACTGACCGATCGAATTTTAACAATTCAAACAATTGGAGTGCTTTCACTATAATGTCTGATGTACCATCCGGATAGGTTTTTCTTACCTCCCTGATTTCAACCAAAGTTCCGAAATTTGAGTTCTCCTGATCGAAGAAAGGAATCCCAAAGGGTTCACCCGTTTCCAGGCATTCATTTACCAATTGAATGTATCTTGGTTCGAAAATGTGCAGATGCAGAATTTCTTCAGGAAACACTACCCAGCCTAATGGAAAAAGTCTGAAATAACCTTGCATGACTGAATCTCAGTTTTTGCGGCAAATAAGTCTATTTTTGCGGTATAAAACCATCACCTCCGCGTCTTGAAATTTTATCAAAACCTCATTTTTTTTGCCTTTGTCCCTATAAGTAACGGCTTTACACAAAGTAAATCAGACTGGGACACATTGTATAGCAAGGCTAATTCTGCTGAAATAAAAAGAGAGTCTATGGTTTTTCAGCCGAACGAACTTGATATTTCTTCTGGCATTGAATCTTACCTGGACAGTGTGGCTCAAATCAATCATAAGTCAAACCGGATTTCTGGTTTTCGGATTCTGTTGTATTCCGGAAATGAGCGGGATGAAGCCACAAAGACAAGGGAAAAGGCATACCGGATTTTTCACAATGCAGATCTATACACTAACTACCAGGCGCCCACATTTAAAGTAAGGCTTGGCAACTATTATCAAAGGCTTGATGCGTTTATCGCTCTTAAAAAATTAGAACCTCTTTTTCCCCATGCTGTAATCGTTCAGGAAATTGTTAACCTCAAACCTTAAATAGTATGTTACAAACCATGCGATGGTTTGGTCCCAATGATCCGGTTTCTCTTGCCCATATTATGCAGGCAGGTGCATCCGGAATTGTAACGGCCTTACACCAAATCCCAAACGGAGAAATATGGACTGTTGAAGAAATTCGGAAAAGGAGAAATCTGATACGGTCAGCAGGATCGGATCAGTATCCACTTGATTGGTCGGTGGTTGAGAGTGTCCCGGTGCATGAAGATATTAAAAAGGGAGTTGGACGGAAATCAATTTATATTCAGAATTACAAGGAAACAATTAGAAATCTGGCGAGAGAAGGTATTCAAACCGTTTGCTATAATTTTATGCCTGTTCTAGATTGGAGTCGAACGGATCTTGCCCGAAAAATGCCCGATGGCTCACTGGCTTTATCTTTTGATTATCCATCATTTGCCGCTTTTGATGTTTTAATTCTCAAAAGGCCTGATGCAGAAAGGAGCTATCCGGAAGATGTTCTGGTAGATGCGAAACGGTTATTCCAAAGCTGGTCAGAAATAGAGAAGGATCAGATTACTTCCAATGTACTGAGAGGGCTTCCCGGTGCTGAAGAGCATTTTACGTTGAGTTCATTTCAAGCCGTCTTAGATGGATACAAATCGATTTCCGAAGATGTGCTGAGACAAAATTTGGTTGGTTTTTTACAGGAAGTTGTACCCGTTGCCGAGGAATCGGGAGTTCGCCTTGCTATCCATCCCGACGATCCTCCTTTTCCTTTGTTGGGACTTCCCCGCATTCTGAGTACTGAGCAGGATCTTTCGTTTCAACTTAATTCAGTAGCATCTGCATCGAATGGTTTTTGTTTTTGTGTGGGTTCGTTTGGTGCCAGACCGGATAATGATTTATTGAGGATGATTCAAAAATACGCTGATCGGCTTAATTTTATTCATCTCAGAGCAGTGAAAAGGGATTTGATTCAACCCCGTTCATTTTTTGAAGCAGATCATCTGGAAGGGGATGCAGATATGGTTGGCTTGATCACGGAAATTAAAAAAGAAGAAAGAAGGAGAAAAGTTTCAGGTCGGATGGATTTTGCTATTCCCATGAGGCCGGATCATGGTCATCAAATGTTGGATGATCTTGAAAAAAATACAAATCCAGGTTATTCGGCTATTGGCAGGTTGCGGGGTTTGGCAGAATTAAGGGGTATTGAAAAAGCAGTAGAGCAAATTCTGGATTTATAAATAAACGAATCGATGTTTTTATACAATGTAACGGTGAATGTTGAAGATGAAATCCATTCGGATTGGATCGAATGGATGAAATCTACGCATATCCCGGAAGTAATGGCCACAGGTTGTTTCGTGGCGAATCGGATGTTGAAAGTCTTATCTGAAATAGAGAATAATGGAACCACTTACAGCCTTCAATACTATTTTAATCGAATGGAAGATTTTCAGAGGTATCGTGAAAAGTTTGGCCCGGAACTTCAAAAAACAACCTTAAAAAGATATGGGGATAAATATGTTGCCTTCAGAACCTTGCTTGAGATAGTTGAGTAGCATTTGATTTACAGATAGTTGAAAAATACTTTCATCTTTTTTGATGTTTTTTGGGATTAAAATTTGTTAAGGTCGTGGTCAACACTACTTTTGCACTCCCAAATTCAAAGGGAGCATCACTTAGCTGATTCAGAAAAGCGATAATTCAAGGATAAACGGGAGCATAGCTCAGCTGGTTCAGAGCATCCCGATTTTACATCGGGAGGGTCGGAGGTTCAGAAGAGAAGTGATCTAAACATAAATGAAATTATAGATCATTTGATTAAGATGATATATAATTTAAGAACAAAGGGAGCATAGCTCAGCTGGTTCAGAGCATCTGCCTTACAAGCAGAGGGTCGGGGGTTCGAACCCCTCTGCTCCCACATTAAAGCCACGTTTTCACGTGGTTTTTTTTATTTATGGCGATTTTTAGACCTCTTTAACTTTTTCAACCAATTTTAAAAATGATATTTAAAAAACAATTTTCGCTTTCCCCCTTATTTCGACCCAGGTGGTTCTTATTTGGCATTTTCATCTTTGGAATTCTGTTGTGTCAAACAGCTAATGCACAAACCATTGAAATCAAAAACAAGAAATTCGAACTTGCATTTTCGGATGAATTTACTTCTGCTCAGACCGATACCAATAAGTGGCATTTCCGTACCGACAGCAAACATTGGAGCACTCAACTTCGCCAAAATATTGAATTGAAAGACGGGCATCTTAAAATTCATCTCAAAAAAGAGAATTCAAAAGGGAAAGAGTATACCGGAGGAGGTCTCATTTCAAAAGATACTTTTGGTTATGGTTATTATGAGACCAAAATGATGACCCCCAAAAGTGCAGGTTGGCATTCTTCCTTTTGGTTAATGGGGTACGATGGATCTGGGGGCACCGGTCCTTCAAAAACCTATATTGAAATTGATATTCTGGAGAACGATTCTAAAATCAATCTTGGATACAGAACCAATCTCCACATCTGGAAAGGAACGCACAAAGATCTTGGTGGTGAATACGTTTCATCTGAAAAACTGAATCAGGATTTCCAAACAGTGGCATGTTTATACAGAGCCGACAGTCTTTTTTATTTCTACAATGGAAAGGAAGTAGATCGCAAAGAAATCCGGAATACTCCCAAATCTGGGATGAGCATCTGGCTTACCTGTATTGCTTCCTTTTTAGGAGGGACGGAGAAAGTGGATGATGCCGGTTTACCATCTGAATTGTTGTTTGATTATGTACGTTTCTATAGGGAAAAATAGCCTTCAAACATTCAAATAGGTAGCAATGAATTTGCAAATGATTCTTTGACTTCCTTTTTTTGGAAGGCTTCTTTCTCGATATGATTGAATTCTTTTGGTGATTTTAGTAATTGGATTGCCCGTACATTCAAATAAAATTGAAAGATATTGAAGTTAATTCTAAAACAATTCTGGTCTAATGTATACGATAGAAGATGCCTCGGTTCTACTCATTTGAGCAATTTCTGGAAACATGTCCGGAGTCCATACAAAAGCAATACCAACAGGTAAGAAGTGTCGTGCGGAGGCTGATGCCCAAAGCAAAAGAGGAGATCAAATATGCAAGCCCATTTATCACGTATCAGGGTCTCTTTCTGTATTTTGCCCATCATGCGAAGAATTCCTGGGTGGTTGGGTTTTGTCAAGGTTCAAGAATGCAGGACGAACTTGGAAAATTGAATGCCAATTCTGGTCAGCAGTTTATTCGTCATTGGGTTTTAAAAGAGGATGAGCCATTTGAAGAAGATGTTTTTGCTGCGTACCTCATGGAGGCAGAAGAAATTCAGAAAAGCATAAAGCCGTTTTCGAAAAAGGATCGGTAAGATCTAACAACTTCAGATCAAAGCCGCCAACTGGAATTCAGGTGAATGGTTTCAGACGAGTTACTTTAGGAAATCGAGCCTGGTTAGCTTTTTTAACTATTCCGGATTTGATTCATGGTCCTCAAATTTCAATTCACTTATCCTATTTTACAATTGACTGATTGTTTTTATATGAGTTGAAAATGTTTTTTGTCTTTTGTGGTTCAATGATTCATTTTATGAAACTCAATTTTTTCGCTGTATTTCATCTCTTATCTGTCATTTCCACTTTTGGCCAATCCGGTTTAAAGGGAGAATATTTCCGCGGGAGGAATTTTGAACGTTTGGTTTTCACACGGATAGATCCACAAATTAATTTTAATTGGGATAAAAACACGCCAGGCTTCGGAATACCATTTGAAAATTATTCGGTCCGTTGGTCAGGGCGTATTCAGGTGCCTGAAACAGGCGAATACGTTTTTTCTGCCCTGGTTGACGATGGAATCCGACTTTGGGTTGGGGGTGTCAAAGTGTTTGAAGCATGGGGGCCGCATGATCTTGAAAACGTGTCAGGGAAAGTTAAAATGAAGGAAGGTCAGTTGTACGAAGTAAAACTGGAATACTTTAATGGAATACTGGAGGGACAAGTAAACTTATTTTGGGAACTCCCGGATGAGGATAAATCCATCATTGACCGGGTTTTTCGCAAACCGCAATCCATTGATAGCAAATATTTTTCACCACCTCCTGCCCCAATTCCGGATCCGGCATTGGAAGCAAAACCAATTGCAGCAATTCAGGTTGAAAAATCCGATTCACCACCAACTCCTCTTCTTCAAAAAATGGAACCCAAAACAGAACCAAAAGTTGAAAATGAGCGGATTGTTCCTCCTTCGGAACCGACCAAAAAGCCGGTTGCCAAACCAACCAACACACGAACAAAAATGCAGGATACGATAGATAAATATACACCCAAAAACGTGCTTTTTGCGCCAGGAGAGCCATTTGTGCTGGATGAATCGCATCCCGAACTGGATCGGTTGGCGAAATTGCTTAACCGCTTTCAAAATCTTGCGGTTCAGATTGATGGCCATACAGACATTACCGGCGATCCGGCTATAAATCTTCAGCTATCGAAGGACAGAGCCAATGAGGTGGCGTTTTATCTCAAAGAAAAGGGAATTAATGAAAAACGAATAAAAACGCAAGGTTATGGCGCAACAAGGCCATTGTTTGGAAAGGACTCAACCCGGCTTTATCCCCAAAACCGTAGGGTTGAATTCCGCATTAATTAGAGAAAGTGTGTTTTGCATTTCTTCTTAGGTGCTCATAAATGCCTTAGGTGGTAGACCAACTCATTTTATACCACCTAAGACATTTAATGGCACTTAAGGAATGCAGCCCTAAGGTGTCTTGGGTGGTTTAAAAATCATTATAAGTATTACCTGAAAAAATCAAAAAAAACCCTCCATTGATTCAGAAACTAAGAATGTATTTTCCCTATGTTTACAACCGATCTATTTTCCATTCTAAAGCACAAGTAAACAATGGAGCAAACCAACATCCAGGACCCGGAATACTTTCATAAAGTTGTTGATTGTCAATATGCCTGCCCGGCCCACACACCCGTTCCCGAATACATTCGCCTGATCGCTCAGGAAAAATACGATGAAGCCTATATGGTGAATTGGGATTCCAATGTGTTTCCCGGAGTGCTTGGCCGAACCTGTGATCGCCCATGTGAACCTGCCTGCCGCAGAGGAAGGGTAGAGGAAGAGCCGGTGGCGATCTGTCGGTTAAAACGGGTGGCAGCCGATAATAAGGGAAACGTAAAACATCTCATGCCACAAGGGCCATTCAAACCCAATGGTAAAAAAGTGGCACTTATCGGAGGTGGACCTTCTGCCTTGACCGTGGCTCGGGATTTAGCTCCTCTGGGTTACGAAATTCATCTCTACGACGAGCAAAAACTGGGTGGTGGATTTATGCGAAGCCAGATTCCTTCCTTTCGACTACCTGAAACCGTTTTGAATGAAGAAGTAAATTATATCTTGGATATGGGGATTCATACCCATTTCAATAATTTTGTTTCGAGTCTTAAAACCGTGCTTGACGATGGCTATGATGCCGTTTTCGTAGGTACAGGTGCACCAAAAGGACGTGATCTAGTCGTTCCCGGAAGAGAAGAAGGAGGCAAAAACATCCACATCGGAATCAACTGGCTTGGAAGCGTTGCTTTTGAACACACGAATAAAATAGGTAAGAAAGTAATCGTGCTAGGTGGTGGAAACACGGCCATGGATTGTTGCCGCACTGCCCGAAGATTAGGTGGTGAACAAGTTAAAGTGGTGGTGCGTTCCCCTTTTGCCGAAATGAAAGCCTCGCCATGGGAAAAAGAAGATGCCCAACATGAAGACATTCCGATCATAGACAACCATGTGCCCAAATCTTTTGTGGTTACCGATGGTGTTCTGAAGGGGATGATGTTTGAGAAGGTTCAGGCTGTAATGGAAAATGGCAAGCGTAAATTGGTTCCAACCGGGGAGCCAGAAGTGTTTATTGAAGCAGATGATGTGCTGGTAGCTATTGGTCAGGAAAACAGTTTTCCCTGGATTGAACGTGATCTGGGGCTTGAATTCGACCAGTGGGGAATGCCTGTAGTGAACGAAACCACATTTGCTTCATCCCATCCAAAAGTATTTTTTGGCGGTGATGCCGCCTGGGGACCAAAGAATGTAATAACTGCAGTTGCTCATGGCCACCAGGGAGCCATTTCCATTGATTTGTTTTGCCGTAATGAGCCTTTAACAAATCGTCCCTCTCCCATGGTAAATCTGATCAGTCAGAAAATGGGTCTGCACGAATGGGCATACAACAGTGAAGTGGTAAACGACCAGCGGTATATCGTAGCACAGGCTGAAAAGTCAGTCACCCTTCGTGACAGAAAAAAAGAAGTTGAACTGGGTTTTACCTTGCCAGAGGGCTTCAAAGAAGCACAGCGTTGTTTGAACTGCGATGCCCAAACTGTGTTTACTGATAGTAAATGCATTGAGTGTGATGCTTGTATGGATATTTGTCCTACTTCCTGCATAACCTTTGTCGCCAATGAAGAAGAGCCTCAATTGCGGCAACATCTTAAAATGCCCGCTCTCAATACCACCCAGGATTTATACGTTTCAGGCCCGTTGAAAACCATGCGGGTGATGGTGAAAGACGAAGATGTCTGCCTCCATTGCGGTCTTTGTGCCGAACGATGTCCAACTTCTGCCTGGGACATGCAAAAATTCTTTTATAACGTAACCAAAGCGCATACGGGATGCAGCCACTAAACAGTAAAGTAAATGATTTCGTTGTCCGGTTTGCCAATGTAAACGGAACGGGTTCTGCAAGTGCCAACTACCTTTTTTGCAAGGCTATTTTTCGGATGGGAATCCCGGTGACACCCAAAAATATTTTTCCTTCCAACATTCAGGGATTACCCACCTGGTACGAAGTCCGGATCAGTGAAAAAGGATACCTGGGTAGGAGGGAAGGCATTGATATCATGGTGGCTGTCAATCCCCAAAGTATGAAATCGGATGTTGCCAGTGTGAAGCCCGGTGGCTATTTTATGTACGATTCTTCTAAAATGCTGGATCCTGATTTTGTGCGTGAAGACGTTCATTATATTGGAATTCCGCTAATGGAGATGTGCAACAATGCTTTTACAGATGCACGTCAAAGACAGCTATTTAAGAACATCATTTATGTGGGCGCTCTTGCCGCTTTGCTGGATATCGATTTCAGTGTTTTCGAAAATTTACTATCCGAGCAGTTTAAAGGAAAAGAAAAACTGATTGAACCTAACATCCGGTCTTTAAAGATGGGAGTTCAGTATATTCACGACAACTTCTCTTATCCCCTGGATATCCGGCTTGAAAGACGGGATCTTTTGGGTGATGCCATTATCATTGACGGAAATACCGCATGCGGACTTGGTGCCGTATATGCCGGAGCAACCGTTGCGGCCTGGTACCCAATCACCCCATCTACTTCTGTGGTAGAGGCTTTTATGGATTATTCGGATGAATTCCGTACGGATAAAATCACCGGTAAAAGGAATGTAGCCATCATACAAGCAGAAGATGAACTCGCTGCAATTGGAATGGCGATAGGTGCCAACTGGAATGGTTCACGTGGTTTTACAGCTACCAGCGGTCCCGGACTTTCACTCATGAATGAATTTCTTGGTCTGGCGTACTTTGCGGAAATCCCGGTCGTTTTAATTGATGTGCAAAGAACAGGTCCTTCTACCGGTATGCCAACCCGGACACAGCAATCCGATGTACTTGAAGCCGCTTATGCCTCTCATGGCGATACCAAGCACATTCTTCTTTTTCCTTCTACTCCAAAAGAGTGTTTTGAAATGACAGCCGATGCATTTGATCTGAGTGAACAATTGCAGACACCGGTTATCGTAATGACGGACCTGGATTTGGGTATGAACGACCATATCTCAAAACCCTTTGAATGGGATGATGCAAGAACCTACAAAAGAGGAAAAGTGCTTGATGCCGAAGCCCTGGATAAAATTGAACGGTTTGGCCGTTACCTTGATGTGGACGATGATGGGATTACCTATAGAACCTATCCGGGAACCCATCCTACAAAAGGTTCATTCTTTACCCGCGGCACTTCCAGGGATGAGTATGCGGCTTACACAGAAAACAGCGATGCATACCAACGAAATATGGACCGGCTGATTAAAAAATGGAATACGGCGCAGCAATATGTTCCTGCTCCGGAATTGTATCAGGAAATCAATCAGTCAAATTACGGACTCTTGTTTTTTGGAACCTCTCAGTATTCTTCAGAAGAAGCCATGGATTTGATGAAAGAGAAAAACATCCTCACCGATGCCATTCGGTTAAGAGCATTTCCATTTAACCAGACGGTGGTCGATTTTATTGATTCACATGAAAAGGTGTTTGTAATCGAACAAAACAGAGATGCCCAGCTCAAAAGCCTTTTGATGATCGAACTGGGAATCAATCCGGCTAAGCTCGTTTCCGTCCTTAATTACGATGGCATGCCCATCACTGCAGACCATATTTCTCAACAGATCACATCCTCCATTTCCCTATCGAAGAACTAATTCAGGCTATGACATACATTCGTCCAAAATTCCGCCACCCCGATCTTCCGAAAAATAAACTTGGGTACACCATCGATTTTTACGAAGGTGCCTTATCTACCTTGTGCGCCGGTTGCGGCCATGATTCGATCAGCGCAGGAATTATCCAGGCAGCTTACGAAATGAACATTGAGCCTCATAAGCTTGCCAAACTTTCAGGCATCGGCTGTTCTTCCAAAACACCAACCTACTTCCTCAGTAATTCCCATGGTTTTAACAGTGTACATGGTCGGATGCCGTCTGTGGCTACTGGAGCAAACATGGCGAATAAAGATTTGATTTACTTTGGTGTATCAGGCGATGGAGATTCCGCTTCGATTGGAATGGGGCAGTTTGTACACGTGATCCGAAGGAATCTGAATATGACTTACATTGTGATGAACAATGGTTGCTACGGACTTACCAAGGGCCAGGATTCTGCTACCGCCGATCGGGGTTCCAAAAACAAATCCGGCAATACCAACCTTTTCCAGTCTATTGATCTGGCAAGTCTGGCCATTGAATTGGGCGCAACATTCGTGGCGCAAAGTTTTTCAGGCGATAAATCGCAGTTGGTTCCACTCATAAAGGCCGCCATGAACCACCAGGGATTCGCCTTCATCAATGTGATTTCACCTTGTGTTACGTTCAATAACAATGCAGGCTCTACCAAATCATACGATTTTGTGCGGGAGCACGTGGAAGCAACATCAACCATCGATTTTGTTCCTGAGATGGAGGAGATCACCACGTCCTATTCAGAAGGAAGCACACAACAAGTGAAGTTGCATGATGGAACCTTTCTGCAACTACATAAACTGGCCCAGGGCTGGGATCCGTTCGATCGATTGTCTGCTATAAACGCGGTGCACAATGCCCGTGTGAAAGATGAAATCCTGACAGGACTTCTATTCATGGAGCAGAATTCCGTGGACCTCCATCAATTGATCGAAACCTGCGATAAGCCATTGAACAGCCTCACAGAAAAAGACCTTTGTCCGGGTTCGGATAAACTGGTAGGAATAAATGCAGGTTTGAGGTAAAACGGCTGAAATTCAGACGTTTTGTGGACCTCTTCGAGTGAAACGAGGATAGGATTTATTTGGAATTCAATCCATCAGGAAAACTTTAGGAAGGCTGATTTTCAGGGCGTGCCCCTGCGGGTCGGGTTATTCGCTTCAATTCATTGGCTTCGTTCCTTGCCAATGAGATTTTCGCTGCTACCCCTCACGCAAACCCTTTTACATCAGAAACACTCCAACTTCTCCAACCGCCGGATTCAAAACGGCTATCACATTTTCCTCAAAGGTTGTACTCAAAGGAAGACCGGTAATCGACGATGAAACGGGAAATTTGCGGTAAATCCTTTCCACCAATACGGCAATTTTTAAGCTTGGGATTTCATATTCTACCAGCGGACTCAAACAATACGTAAGGGTTCTTCCTGAATTTAACACATCATCCACAAGCAAAACAGGCTTACCATTCAGATTGGGAAGAGAAGGGTTGAAAGTGATCTCAGGTTTTTTGCTTTCGTGTTTATTTAATTGAAGTTTATAAAGTGTACTCGGTAACTGGTTCATTTTATCAAGCTGTTTTTTCAGTTTTTCAGCCAGTACAAAACCCTCTCCATCAACACCCAGAATCACCAGATTGTCGTATTCGCAAAATTGCTCATATACCTGATACGCCATTCTCAAAACGATGATCTCGATGGCATCACCATCCAATACTTTACGTGAATTCATCTCCATAGATAAGACCGAATATTAACGCTTATTTTTTGGAACAAACGCAAGTTCTGTCTTAAGAAAACCTGCCGTGTGTCCCTTTCCTGATTTTACTACTTGTTCCGGTGTTCCCTGATTCACAATATGACCTCCGTTTTGTCCCCCTTCCAAACCCATATCAATTATATGATCAGCCACTTTAATCACATCCAGGTTGTGTTCAATGATCAACACAGTATTGCCTTTATTCACCAGTTTATCAAGCACATCCAGCAAATGCTTAATGTCAGAAAAATGAAGTCCGGTGGTCGGTTCATCCAGAATATACAGTGTCTTTCCCGTATCTTTCTTAGAAAGCTCGGTAGCCAGTTTTACCCTTTGCGCTTCTCCACCGGAAAGGGTAGTCGCATGTTGTCCCAGCGAAACATAACCAAGCCCAACATCGTTCAGTGTTTTGATTTTCCGGAGAATAGAAGGCTGGTTCTCAAAGAATTCAACCGCAGTGCTTACGGTCATATCCAGAATGTCCGATATTGATTTCCCTTTAAAACGAACTTCCAGCGTCTCACGGTTGTAACGTTTACCTTTACAGGTTTCACACACCACGGACACATCCGGCAGGAATTCCATTTCGATCACTTTTAATCCACCGCCTTCGCAATCTTCACATCTTCCTCCTTTTACATTAAACGAAAACCGCCCAGGTTTATAACCCCTGATTTTCGATTCATTCAATTGGGTAAACAACGTCCGGATATCCGAAAAAACACCTGTATAGGTTGCAGGGTTCGATCTTGGAGTTCTTCCAATCGGAGATTGGTCTACTTCAATTACTTTGTCCAGATGTTCAAGTCCTTCATGCTTTTTGTAGGCCAGTGGCTCTTTCTTCGCTCTGAAAAAGAATTGATTCAGAATGGGATACAGTGTTTCATGAATCAGAGAAGATTTTCCGGAACCAGACACCCCCGTAATGCAAATCATTTTACCCAAAGGTATTTCCAGATTTACATTTTTGAGGTTGTGGCCGGTGGCTCCCGTTATTTTGAAAGATTTACCGTTTCCTTCTCTTCTCTCTTTTGGAATGGGAATCGATTTCTTCCCGGATAAATAATCCGATGTCTCTGAATCAACCATCAGTACTTCTTCGGGGGTACCCTGTGCCACAATGTGTCCGCCCAACCGCCCGGCTCCCGGACCAATATCAATCAGATGATCCGCAGCCAGCATCAGGTCTTTGTCGTGTTCCACCACCAGAACGGTATTGCCGATGTCCCTTAAGTTTTGAAGAGCAGCAATCAATTTCCGGTTGTCTCTTTGGTGAAGTCCGATCGAAGGCTCATCCAGAATGTACAAAACACCAACCAACTGCGAACCTATTTGAGTTGCCAGTCGGATGCGTTGCGCTTCTCCTCCGGATAAACTCTGCATGGATCGGTTCAGGTTCAGGTATTCAAGACCGATCTCTACCAGAAATCCAATCCGACGTCTGATTTCTTTTAAAACTTCTTTCCCAATAATTTGTTGCCTTTCGGTGATGCGCTCTTCCAGACCATCAATCCATTTATAAAGTTCACTGATATCCAGCATGGTAAGCTCCGCAATGTTTTTATTATCGATCCGGAAATGCAGCGATTCCTTTTTCAACCGGAGACCATTGCATATAGGACAAACCGTCGTTTTGGTGTATTCACTCACCCAGTCATGTACTTTATCAGATCCCGATTCGAAATACTTTTGCATGTAGTTCATCAGGCCATCGTACTTCACTTCGTAATCACGTCCATATTTTTCAGACGAAACAGTTAGAGGTTCGGTGGTTCCGTACAACACTTCCTTAAGAAGCTCTTCCGGCAAATCTTTTATCGGAGTGGTGATGTTGTGTCCGTTTCGCTTCATTAAAGCCGACAATTGATGGAAAACCCATATATCCCGGTATTCACCCAAAGGAGCCAAACCTCCCCGGCTAATACTCAGGCTTCGGTCAGGAAGCACAGAATCTTCATCTATTTTTTCTATTTTACCCAGTCCATTGCATTCAGGGCAGGCTCCGTACGGTGAGTTGAATGAAAAATTGTTTGGTGCCGGCTCATCATAAGCGATGCCGGAAGTAGGGCACATCAGAAACTTGGAGAAGTGGCGAATTTTATCCTCGCCATAATGTACCAGAATGACGCCTTTTCCCAATTTCAATGCAGTTTGAACCGATTGCGAAAGCCTTGTTCGCTCATCCACTTTTGGCTTAAGCCGATCAACCACAATCTCAATATCGTGTACTTTGTACCTGTCTAACTGCATTTTAGGTACAATTTCCTGAACCTCACCATCAACCCGGACTTTTGCGTAGCCCCATTTTCGCCAGTTCACAAAATCTTCCCGGTAATGTCCTTTTCTTGCCCGAACAACGGGTGACAAAATCATGATGGCCTGACCTTCGTATTCTTCCAGAATCGTATTGATAATCTGGTCCTCGGATTGGCGAATCATTTTTTCATCGGTCACATAAGAAAAAGCTTCGCCGGCCCGGGCATATAAAAGACGGAAGAAATCATAGATCTCCGTCACTGTGCCCACAGTGGATCGTGGATTTCGGCTGGTGGTTTTTTGTTCAATCGAAATTACCGGACTCAATCCATCAATTTTTTCGACTTCCGGCCTTTTCATCTCCCCCATAAAGCTTCTGGCGTAGGCAGAAAAACTCTCCATATAGCGCCTTTGGCCTTCCGCATAAATGGTGTCGAAAGCGAGGGATGATTTACCTGAACCTGAAATTCCGGTAATTACCGTAAGTTTTTCCCTGGGAATTTTTAGAGTAAGGTCCTTTAGGTTGTGCTCCCTGGCGCCATATATTTCGATATAGGTTTGAGCATTAGTCTGAATATCGGATAATTCTATTTCCGGATTTACGACTTCTGAAATTTCCGACATGTAGTTTTTAAATGTTTAGCTATGGAGAATTTTAAGATATTCTTCCTGTAGTAATTCTCCATCACTGAATAGTTCGGCTGAATATTTTGGCTGATTTATCCCGCAATATACAACTCTTAAGATTAACCTTAACCGTTGCCGGATGCCTCTTCTTTTTGCAGACGGTCTGCCAGTTTCTGAATCGTTTTCTCCACTTCATCGAACCATTCCTGGTCGTTGGTGGCACTTTGAAGGGTCTCGTTCATACCTCCAAGAGATTGCAGGAAAAACCGTTTCATTTCACCTACCAGCATGTCCTTTGTCCAAAGGTCAATGCGCATGATGGCTGAATTTTCTGAATCCCAGAATGACAAGGCAAAGGATTTGGTTTTCTCTACCTGACCCGGATTATCCGATGCATGCCATGAAATTTCTTCAGGAATGTTTTCCTGGTCGAGTGTTACGTCTATGTGTATGGATGACTTTCTCATAATACTGCAAAACAAGACAGTGACCTCCGGGTTTGAAAATTTTTTGTTTATTTTTTTGAAATGAGTTTTGACGATTGAATGACTGGGCACCCAATTACAGCTTATTTTTTCGAACTTTTTGAACTCCTTATTTTTTAACAAATTGATTTTCAGACTACAATGAATTTATTTTAAAATTTCTTCTGATTTATAATTTTGACTCAAAATCAAGTATTTACTCCTCTTTGAAGGAATTTGGTCTTATTTCTTTGAAGTTTTTAAGCGATGCTGTAACCTTGCACTTTTACCGAAGATTTGACGGTTACAGACTTCCATTCAAGCGAAACTATTTTTGTTGTCATTCCGGTTTTTAACGACTGGGAATCCTGTCATTTACTGGTCGAGGCAATCCAGGAAAAATCAAGTCCTGATTTCTATGAGAGATTGGCCTTTTGCTGGGTAAACGACGGCAGCTATGACGAACCGCCTGTTTCACTTCTTAGAAAAGGGAAATCCGATTTTTTTGTGGATCTCACCCGAAATGTGGGTCACCAAAAGGCCATTGCATTGGGTATCGCTTACGTTTCAGGGGCTTTTAGCGGAACTTCGATTCTGGTAATGGATGCCGATGGCGAAGATCAACCTGCCCATCTTGAGATTTTGGCAAATGCTGGATTAAAGGAAGACAGGATCATTTTTGCCAGAAGAACAAAACGCCACGAAGGCTTTCTGTTCAGGTTCTTTTACGAGATCTATAAATTCGTTTTCCGGATGCTTACAGGAAAGAAAATTGCTTTCGGAAACTTCAGTTATATTCCTGGCAGACTTACCGTTAGAGTGGCTCATGTGTCCGAAATCTGGAATCACTTTTCTGGAGGAATTATCAAATCCAGAATTCCTTATTCCAGTATTCCTCTCGAACGTGGTTGGCGGCTGGCAGGACAAAGCAAAATGAATTTCACCAGCTTGGTACTTCATGGGCTTTCGGCAGTTGCTGTGCATGCAGATACGATGGCCGTTCGGCTTATGTTGTTTTGCATAGGGCTTGTTGTTCTCAGTCTGGTAAATATTGTGGGAGTTGCCTTCCTTAAATTTTTCACAATTTTCACTTCACCGGGATGGGCCACAACCGTAGTCACAGGCTTCTCTTCCTTAATTATGCAGTCGTTTCTGATTTCTTTGCTGCTACTTTTTGTAGTGCTTATGTACAGAACGCAAAAGCTGTTTATTCCTGCCAAAGATTATTCCGATTACATCTCGCGTATTATTAATCACTGATTTTGAACACATTGAATCAGACTCCTTCCGTTAAAAAAACGATTTTAGCCCAATACTTTTTTGTTTTTGTCATCCTTTTTCTTTTTGCATTAAATCTCTGGTATAAGTGCACACTTGCTTTAAGTTATGCCCCGGATTTAGGTGGATTTGAAAGAAATGTGATCTGGGGAATTCAGCAAATTGGCTTAGGAAATCCTTTGTATGGACAAACCAACGATGGAAGTTTTGCTTTCATTCAGTACATGCCTCTCTATTATTATCTTATTTCGGTTATCCGGCAAATTCTCTCTGTTGATCCGCTTGATGCCCATTCTATATACGTTATTGCCAGAGTCTTTAATCTTTCTATTTGTCTGATCTCTTCCTTTCTTGTATTTCTGATGGCCAGGAAACCTTTGGGGGTATCCGTCAGAATTGCCTTGCCGATTGCTGTTTTTTCATTTCTTCTGATGGATCAATTTGCCATCTCAGGCCGACCGGATTCTTTAAAAGCTTTATTCTTTCAACTTCTGGTTTTTGTTCTTCTCCGAAATCCATCCAGACAAATCGGGTATTTGTCCTTCTTTTCAATTTTGTTTCCAATTCTTGCTTTTTTTACCAAACAGGATGGATTGGTTTTTTGTTCCATTCTCCCGGCAGTGTTGTTACTTCAAAAAGATTGGAAAGGATTTTTCCTGAGTTCTTTCATTCAGCTTGGAATTGTGTTGGGAGGGTTGTATTACATCCAATCGAGCACGAATGGTAATTTTTTCATGAACGTTGTGGGCGGTCTTCAAAATGGGATCAGCCTTTCCTGGTTTGCAGGAGCCTTCGGAAATTACTTCGCCATAATGGCTGTTTTGTTTTCTCTGGCATTGGTTTTAAGTGTGGAATTTGCGTTGGGAAACAGTTGGAATTTGAATGTTCTTGCTGCTTCTTTTATATTTAGCTTCTTCCCTCAGTTGGTATTTTCTCTAAAATTTGGGTCTGGAATCAACTATTTTACGGAGTGTACTTTTATCAGCTGCTTATTTCTTGCCGTTTTTTTAAACAAAATTCAATCGATCCAATTTTTTGAAAACGAATTTAGTAGATGGCTTTTGCCCGCAGTGGCAATCATTCTTTTTTTCCTTATTACCTCTTTTCATTGGATAACAGGCGTTTTCATTAATCAGGAATCAGCCCTCAAAGAAAAATACGAAAACCAAAAAGCTGTGGTAAAATGGATGAAAGACCATTCCAGCAATCCATCATTTAAAGCCATGGTTTTAATCCAAAGGCAATGGGAAGATCATTTGACAACCCTTCTTGCCGATCATGTGATTTCTCCTTCCAGAGATGTGAGTTCGCAGGTGTTTATGGCCAAAGGAGGGGATGATTTTAAATCGCTGCAGAAAATGGTTGAAACAGGTGGCATCGACTATATGGTTTCTGAAATGCCTGCAGTTCCTACCTATCTTGGTTTTGATTACTCGGGTTATTCACTGAAAGCAGAAGTGAGCGGATACTATATTTTTTCGCATGTGCATTAAAAAAGCCACGCTGTTAACGTGGCTCCTTTAATTTTTCAGTATTGAATTGGCAATTTAGTCGATGATCAACATGGCATCGCCATAGCTGAAAAACTTGTATTTTTCTTCAACAGCCTGATCGTATGCTTTCATCACCAATTCATACCCTCCGAATGCGCAGGCCATCATCAGAAGAATGGATTGTGGCATATGGAAATTCGTAATTAATGCGTTGGCAATTTTGAAATCGTATGGAGGAAAGATAAACTTGTCAGTCCATCCTGAGTTGAGCTTCAATCGGTTTGTAGACGATACGGAAGATTCCAATGCCCTGAGTGTTGTAGTTCCGACAGCACATACTTTTCCTTTTTTGTCAAGAGAAAAATTAACCCGATCTACCGTTTCCTGAGGAATGTTGAAATTCTCAGAGTCGGTCTTGTGTTTGGTCAGATCTTCAACATCCACCGGACGGAAAGTGCCTAGTCCGACATGCAAAGTCAATGGAGCTACATCGACTCCTTTAAGAGCCAATCGTTTTACCAGTTGTTTTGTAAAGTGTAGACCCGCAGTTGGTGCAGCTACTGCCCCTTTATGTTCGGCAAAAATTGTTTGAAAGCGTTCTTTATCAGCCTCTTCAACGTCTCTTTTTATGTAGCGGGGAAGGGGTGTTTCTCCAAGCTGATCAATCAGCTTGTAAAAATCCTCACCAACAGCATCTGTTAAAAACCGAATGGTCCGGCCTCTGGAAGTTGTATTGTCGATTACTTCTGCAACCAGATCAGAATCACCAAAATAGAGCTTGTTTCCAACCCTTATTTTTCTTGCAGGATCAACAAGAACATCCCAAAGTTTGTATTCCCGATTTAGTTCTCTTAATAGGAATACCTCAATTTTGGCTCCGGTTTTCTCTTTGTTACCATACATCCGGGCTGGAAATACTTTGGTGTTATTCACAACCATCGTATCGCCATCTTCAAAATAATTTAAAACATCTTTAAATATCTTGTGCTCAATAAGACCGGTTTTTCGGTGTATGACCATCAGACGTGCTTCATCCCTGTTTTCAGCTGGATAAAAAGCAATAAGTTCAGTGGGGAGGTTAAAATTAAACTCGGATAACTTCATGAAGTATTACGGTACTTAGTTTTTAAAAGGGCCGCAAAAGTAGACATAAATTTGTCTGATTGTATAAATAGGTTTAAAAAAGAAACGGAAAGGGGATCTCATAAATCAATCATTTGGGGGAATTCTTAGAATACAGTCCGCAAACCTCACCGTTTTTGAAACCATTGCGTGAATTATTAAAGAGAAAAAAGTCTGTTCTAATCAGTTGGTTGACAAGTATTATTCCCTTAGTTTTGCAATCCTTTTGGAAAAATACGTCTATCCGGACTCTATGAAATCAAATTCTACCCTTATTACCGATGAGTTAACTCCGACAAACGACAAAGCAACTGAATTGTCGACCGGAACTTCATCGGTTTCCTCTGAACTTCTTTCTGAGAACCAGGAAGTTAGTGACAGCCTTTCTGAATCAACCTCTGATTCTCTTTCATCCCAGGAATCTTCTTTACCGGAAGAAATTGGAGATGAATCATCGGTTTCTGATGTTATACAACCTGAGCCGGACGTAACTACGGTTTCTGAAGAAAGATTGTCCGAATCGATTGATCCGACTGAGGCAACAGAACCCATCGAGACCAATGTTACTATAGGGGAAGAATCGGTTGAATTGGAATATAAGGCAGAGGAAAGTCAGAATTTGAACAAAACAGAAGAAATTCTTTCTGTTGATAATTTACACGAAACGGACAAAAAGGACGTAGAAATTCCTTCCGATATAATAGAGGGTGTTCCGCAAGAGAAGCCGGAGTCTGAACTGCTGGTTGAAAATGAAGTGTCTCCATCTGCTGAAATTTTATCTGTTGATAATTCCAACTCAGCACACATTGAGGACGTAGAAATTCCTTCCGATGCAGTAGACGGTGTTCCGCAAGAGAAGCCGGAGTCTGTACTTCCAACTGAAAATGAAGTTGCACCAACTGATGAAATTCTTTCTGTTGATCATTCAAACCAAGCGGACTCGAAGGAGGTAGAAATTCCCTCTTACGAAGTTGTCACTGTTGATAAAGATAAGCCGGATTCTGAATTGCAGGTTGAAAATAATAGTGAAACAACTACTGAAGTTCTTGAAGAAGCGGATAAACAAACGGCCATAGTTGTTGAGAGTCCAGTTGTTGATGAAAGTCCTGTAGTTGAAAATCTTTCTGAACCTTCAACTTCAGAAGCTGAACTCCTTGTGGTGGAAGACCATGAAATGGAGGAGATGGAAAAAGAAGATGCTGAGATTGCCCAGGAAGATTATTCAGGTCTGGACAAAGAACAACTGGTTAAAGTTGCTGAGCAATTAAATCGTGAAAGTGATCCATTGTTAGCCAATCGTGCTATCCAGAAAATTAAACCTTTGTTTGATGCTTTGTATACACACGACAAAGCGGAAGCTCTGGAGAAGTATATAGCTGATGGAGGAGTTTCGGAAACCTTTGAATATAAGCATTCTAATATGGATGTCCGCTTTCACCAGGCCCAGAAAGGAATTTATGAAAAGCGAAAACTAAATCAGGAGTTTCAACAAAAAGAAAGAGCGAAAAACCTGGAGGCGAAACTGACTATTCTGGATCAATTACGTCAATTGGTTGATGATCATGAACACACTCCGGGTTATGATAAATTTAAAGTAATCAGAGAAGAGTGGAAAAAAATCGGACCCGTAGGCCCGGAACATGCTCAGAACCTCAATGCATCTTACTATTCATTAATTGAGCGCTTTTATAGTCTTAGTGAGATATACCATAATCTACGCGATTTTGACCGGAAGAAAAATCTGGACTTGAAGCTGGAATTGATTGCTAAAATTGAAAAACTGGCTGAAGAGCCGATGATTTCAAAAGCAATGAAAGACCTGATGAACTATCAGGATGAATATCGTTCGCTTGGCCCGGTTCCAAAAGACAGACTGGAAGAAATTAAAGACCGTCTCAAAAAAGGGGTAGATGTTGTCTATGACAGGCGCAGGGTTTTTAATGAAGACCGCAAGAAGTTGATGAATGAGGAAATTGCATTGAAAGAAGTGCTTCTTCAAAAAATTGCTGAGTTCGAAACCTATGTAGCAGAAAATGCAAAGGATTGGCAGATGAAGACCAAAGATTTGCTTCAGCTTCAGGATGAATGGAAGGCAATTCCTGGTCGTTTCCGTGAGAAAACGATAGATCTGAACAAACATTTCTGGACCATCTTTAAAAAGTTCATGAATGCAAAGAATGATTTCTTCCGCCAACTGGAAAAAGGGAAGAAAGATGTTCTGGCAAGTAAACAAGCGTTGGTAGATGAGGTAGAAAGCCTTAAAACCGGAGATGATTGGGATGGAATTGCCAACCGTATGAAGCAACTACAGGGTGAATGGAGACAGATTGCCCCGGTGTTCGGAAAGGAAGGCCAGAAAGTTTATGATGCTTTCAAAGCAGGCATCGATCATTTTTTCACCCGATTGAGGGAACAACGGACTGGAGAAGATAAAGTTCAATTTGAAAATCTTTCTGCTAAAGAGTCTATTTGTGCTGAAATTGAGGCTCTTGCAGACTCAGGAAAAGGAAACAGGAAAAAACTGGATGAGTTGAGAGACCAATTCAGAAACGTAGGCTTTGTACCGATGAAATCGATCCAGAAAATTAACGGTCGCTTTTCCAAAGCGATGATGGACCTGATTGATAGCTCGTCTGAGATTCATGAAAATGACAAGGAAAAGTTGAAAATCAATCTTTTATCGAATCGATCTACCTACTCTACCGAAGGGGTTAAAACACTAAAGAATCAGGAAGGATATATTCAGAAAAGGTTGCAGCAGTTACGTAAAGATGTGGGTAACCTTGAAGATAATATCTCTATGTTTAAAATGTCTAAAAATGCAATGGCAATGATAGAAGACGTTCAAAAAAGAATCAACCTATCTAAATTAGAAATAAAGGAATTGGAGTCTCAACTGAAAGAAATCAGAACTTCGGAAAGAAACGGATAAATATCATTTCTTCAATTTCATAAAAAGACCTTGAAAATGAGGTCTTTTTTTATGCCTTGTCCGGGATTTGTTGAAAGGTTAATTTTATAGTAGTGCCGATTTCCGGGGTCGAAGTCACCTCCATCGGTACACCATGTATCTGGAAGATTTTGCTTGAAATTGCCATTCCAATTCCAAAACCTTCTTTGCTGCGGGCACGGGAAGATCGGTAAAATGGTTCTGTCACGAATTTGATTTCTTCCTGGGTCATGCCAATTCCTTCATCCACAATTCTTAG
>Ga0105046_10002005_pt1 | contig 31877 bp, 34 predicted proteins | sample MAT03_FD_78385 | JGI IMG/M metagenome (GOLD analysis project Ga0105046, IMG submission 78385) | Freshwater microbial communities from Lake Fryxell liftoff mats and glacier meltwater in Antarctica - MAT-03 (megahit assembly) | ecosystem: Environmental > Aquatic > Freshwater > Ice > Liftoff...
GCCGGACTTCGGCAAGAAGTTGCTGGAGTTCATGTCGGCCACGTCGGGTCCCTCGCCGTTCCTGATTCTCGAGAAGCCGGCCCGGCCGCAGTATCCTTGGTCCGGCGCTGAGCCACCGAAGCGGGCAGCGGCGCGCCGATAGCTCCGCAGACATCAACGGGAAACAGACAATGAAACCAGTGGTTTTTTGGATTGCAGCTGCGGGTGCCGCAGTTTCAGGCGCTGCATCGGCACATGTCGTACTTCAGGAGATGGAGGGGCGCGCGGCCTACCAGGAGTACGTCACTCTGGTCGTGCCGCATGGTTGCGGCAATTCACCGACAACGGAGATTCGCGTCAAGGTCCCGGACGGCATTCCAATAGTAAGTCCGGAGCAGAAGCCTGGTTGGACGCTGCGCATCACGCGTCGAAAACTCGACACGCCACAGGTTGGCGAAGGAGGAACGCGCGTCACGGATGTTGTTGACCAGGTGTCGTGGTCTGGTGGAAACGTTCCGTCTGACCAGATGGTGCGTTTCACCATGCTCGTGCGTACGCCAGACACTCCGGACAAGATCCTGTACTTCAAGACGATCCAGAAGTGCGCCAACGAGGAAGTGCGTTGGGTGGATACGGTTCCGGATGGCGAGCCGGCATGGAAAGTCTGGGCGCGGCCTGCGCCGTCTCCATTCATGGTTCTGAAGAAGGCCGACAAGCCGCAGCTCGGCGCGACGATGCAGCAGATCGCAGCTGAGCGAAAGAAGCTGGGCCCTGCTACCAGGCCGCAGCCATGAGAACTGGCAAGCAATCGCGGCAGATTTTCTGAGGACTAAAACATGCTGAAAAGACTACTGATCGTCCTCGGTGCTTTGCTGGCGCCACTGCCCGCTCACGCCCAGCAAGTCGGTGCAAACGAGGCGCCGACTGTGCTGGTGACCGGTGCAAACCGAGGGCTGGGGCTCGCGTGGGCGCAGAAGTATGCGGAACGGGGCTGGAACGTAATCGCGACGGCCCGCCAGCCCGCACAGGCAAGCGAGCTGCAAGAGCTTGCGGCGCGCACCGGTCGCCTACAGATCGAGCTGCTTGACGCTACCGATCCTGAATCGGTCGACGAACTGGCCAAGCGCCTCGCCGGGCAACCGATCGACGTGCTGGTGAACAACGTGGGCATGCTGGGCGATGAGCCGGAGCAGCGTCTGGGCACGCTCGAGCCTGATCGGTTCGACACCTACATGCGCGTGAATGCGCTGTCCGCGCTGCTGGTCAGTGAGCGACTGCTGCCCAATCTGCGGGCAGGTCAACAAAAGAAAATTGTCGGCATCAGTGCGCGGGTGGCCTCGTTCGCAGCTTATCCGCGGATCCACTCCGGTTTGTACTATTACAAGGCGAGTAAGGTTGCGCTCAATATGGTTCTACGCAACCTCGCGCTGGATCTGGAGAAAGACGGGATTGTTGTCGTCGCGCTGTCACCCGGAGTCGTCAACACCTACGGCACGCCAGACAATCACGACGCGATGTCGCCCGAGATGCGTGCCAGCATGACCGATATCGACAGCAGTGTGGCTGGCATGATCAAAGTCGTCGATGGGTTGACGATGGAGGGTTCGGGACGCTGGTATCGCTTCGATGGTCAGCAGATCGAGTGGTAAGGTGGCGGCGACGGATGGGTGTGCTGCGCGGTCTCACCGTTTTTTGCCTAGCTTTTGCTGTCACGCCGGCACTGAACGCCGGTGCACTCGCCGATTTGGAGGCGCAATTGCGCAGCCATCCGGCGCTGCAGGCGTTGCAATTCGAGGTTGAAGCGAATGAGCGGCTGGCGGAAGCGGCGATGGGTCTACCGGACCCGGTCCTCTCGCTGGGCGTCAACAATGTCTCGATCTCTGATCCAGTCTTCGATCGCTTTCTTTCGACCAACAAGGCGATCGGCATCAGTCAGCAGATACCCAATCGAACCACAAGAGTGGCGCGTGCTGCGGGTGCCAGCGAGCGCGCGATCGCGACCGAGCGACTGGCCGACCTGCGCTGGCAGTCGCTTCGCGCAGATTTGTATTCCACGCTGCGCGATCTCGGTCGCGTCGAGGCACAGCAGGCGCTGGCGGTGCAGCGGGAACGGAAACTCGATGAGCTGACCGACGTCATTGCAGCTGAGATCGAAGCAGGCCGTCCTATTGTGTTTCGGCTCGCCCAGATGGATGTAGAGAAAGCGGAAGTGGCACGCGAGCGGGTCTGGTTTGCAAGTGAACGGGGCACGTTGCAAGCCCGCTTGAGGGACCTGGTCGGTGACGTGCCAGCGAGCTTGCCGAGGGTGCCGCAACCGGAACTCATCGACTGGGACGGCAACCCCGAGAGGTTTCAGGCCGTGCAACTGTCGAGGGCGGGTGTGGCAGTGGCCGCTGCCGCGGTCGACGAGGCGCGTAGTGGTCTTCGGCCCAATTTCGGCTTGAGTCTGACTTACCAGCTGCGCGAGGACGGTCGCGGTGGCCCAGGTAGTACGTTCGTGGGCGATGACTGGTTCTCGGCGATGCTGACCGTGTCATTGCCCGTGTGGGCGAGCAGTAGTCAGGAGCCGCGGCTGCGCGCGGCGCAGCAGCGCCGATTGGCATCCGAGCAGGAACGCAACGCTGCGGCAAGGCGGGCGGAAGCCGATTGGCGCAGCATGCGTGAGGCACGCCTTGGAGCCGACGGCAGTGCCACGATGCTGCAGCAGAAAATTGCGGCGCTTGATCTGCAGCTTGCAGCGCTGCTGCGCAATTACGAGTCCGGGATCGGTGACTATTCTCCGTATCTGGATGCCGAGATCGCCCGCTTTCGACTTCAAGCCCAGGTCATTGGTGATGAGCTGCGACGCGACGTTGCCACTTTCCGCGCCAACAGCATGTTGGTGGTCCCGTGAAGACGCTGCTGCTGTTTCTGGTCTCGTCTTTGGTTCTGCTTGTCGGGGCAGCGGATCTGCGCGCCGAGGATCAGTACACCTGCCCGATGCATCCGCACTATATCTCGACGGATCCGGATGGCACCTGTCCGATCTGCGGCATGGATCTCGTGCCGCTGAAGAAAGATGCAATGGCAGCGGGTGGCGGTATCTCCGTCGAATCCGCGATGTTGCAGACCATGGGTGTGCGCACGGCGACTGTCGCGACTGCCCGCTTTGGAGAGCAGGTGCGAGCGTTCGGGAACGTCGAGTCCAATACCCGCTTGGAAGCGGTGTCGGTGTCACGCCTCGAAGGCTGGATCGAAGACCTTACGGTGCGTGCCGAGGGCGACATGGTTCGCCCCGGTGCGCTGCTCTATCGGATCTACAGTCCGACGCTCATCGCAGCGCAAAAGGATCTGATTGCGGCGCTGAAGATCGGTAACGAAGCGCGGATTGCCGCCGTACGGCAGCGGCTGCGTTCGCTCGGCATGCAGCCAGGCACGATCGCTCGCGTGGCCGAGAGTCGCACCGTTGCTGAACGCGTTCCGGTCTATGCGGAGGCGGGTGGGACGGTACTGAGGCTCGAGGCACGCGACGGAACCTATGTTCGACCTGGCACACCGATTCTGAGGCTGCAATCGTATGCGGAGGTCTGGGTCATTGCGTCCGTGGCCGAGCAGGATATCGAGTTCATCGATACCGGCATGCCGGCCTCCCTACGCTTCCCAAGCGCGGCACGAGCGCCGCGCGAGGGTCGGGTGGACTTCATTTATCCGACCATCGATGCGCGCACGCGCACCGCTCGCGTGCGCATCGAGGTTGACAACAGTGCCGGGCATCTCCGCCCTGGGGCGTACGCGGATGTGACGTTCGAGCGTGGTGGGGATGAGCGTCTCTCAGTACCGAAGGAGGCCGTACTCAGGGATTCGCGCGGTGCGCATGTGATCCTGGCGCTGGGCGAGGGTCGATTCACGAGCCGCGCCGTTGAGATCGGCGCCTCGAGCTCTGAGCGCACCGAGATCGTGAGCGGGCTTGTGGCAGGTGACCGGGTCGTGGCGAGTGGGCAGTTCCTGCTCGATTCCGAAATCAATCTGCGTGAAGGCATGGCGAAGTTTGGCCGCCCGCCGCTGAGCCTTCAGACACCGCTGTCCGAACTGCCGCTTGACGGCTCAAACCTGGCGCTGCTGGATCACTTCGTGGATGCGGCGCTGTACTTGCACGAGGCGCTGACGGATCGCTATCAGGTCGATGCAACGTTTCTGGAACCGACGCTGAAGATCGGCGCGATCCTGCGAGTGGAGTATGCCAACTCCCAGCTGGTGCCGATCATCGATGCGTCCGTTCGAGCGCTGCAGGGTGCACAGAAGGCGCGCAGCGGACCGTTGCTCGCGCAGCAGCTCTCCGCGTTGGTGACAGCGCTTGAACCCTGGTTGCTCCGCGGCGCTCCGGCGCACTATCGCAAAGTCGGCCTGATTCTCTACCGTGACAAGAACGGCAAGCTGTGGCTGCAGCAGGGCGGACCCGCACGCAATCCCTACGGCACAGAGTCATTCTCCAGGGTCGAGTGGCCGGATCCGATGGCCGGAACGCCGGTCGCGCAATGAACCCAGCCGATAACGATGATCTGGTCGGACCCGATCCGTCCAAATCTGCAGTGGCGCGACTGATTGCCTGGTCAGTAGACAATCAGCTGATCGTGCTCACCCTGGCCGCCGCGCTTGCGGTAGCGGGTTGGCTCGCGCTGCTGCGTACGCCGCTGGACGCAATACCGGACATGACCGACACCCAGGTCATTATCCGTACGGACTTTCCCGGTCAATCGCCACAGATTGTCGAGGATCTGGTCACCTATCCGTTGTCCACGGCCTTGCTCGGTTTGCCACGCACCAAGGACGTCCGCGGCGCTTCGATGTTCGGCTCGAGCTTCATCTATGTGATCTTCGAGGACGATGTCGATCTGTACTGGGCGCGCTCGCGTGTCGTCGAGGCGCTGTCGCGCGTCGGTGCTGCGTTGCCTGCCAACGCCGTGCCGCGGATCGGCCCTGATGCAACCGGCGTGGGCTGGGTCTATCAGTATGCGTTGGTGGATCGGAGCGGTAAGCTCGACCTCGCGCAGCTGCGATCGATCCAGGACTGGTTCCTGAAGCTGGAACTCGCAGGCGTTGCCGGAGTCGCTGAAGTCGCATCGGTCGGTGGCTTCGTCCGTGAGTATCAGGTTCTTATCGATCCCAATCGTCTGCGGGCCTACGATGTGTCCATTGCACGGATCGCCGCCGCAGTGCGTGCCGCCAGCAGCGAGGTGGGTGGGCGTCTGATTGAACAGGCCGAGACCGAGTTTCTGATCCGATCGGTCGGTTACGTTCAGAACCTTCGGGCGCTGGAGCAGGTCGTGGTCTATGCCGACAACGGCACGCCAGTCATGCTTGGCGATGTGGCCAGAGTGGTGGAGGGGCCGGCGCTGCGGCGCGGCATCGTCGAGCTCAACGGTGAAGGTGAGACGGTCGCGGGCATCGTGATCATGCGCGATGGCGAAAACGCGCTGCAGGTCATCGATGGCGTCAAGCGCAAGCTTCAGGACCTGCAGCGCGGTCTGCCCGAGGGAGTTGAGGTGGTCACGGTCTATGACCGTGCACCGCTGATATCGGGTGCCGTTGCCTATCTACGGACCAAGCTGATCGAGGAAGCGATTGCTGTTGCCCTGGTTACGCTGATTTTTCTGCTGCACGTTCGGGCTGCATTCGTGGCTCTGATCACGCTGCCGCTGGGCGTGCTCGGTGCATTCCTGGTCATGTCGGCACAGGGCGTTACGGCGAACATCATGTCGCTGGGCGGAATTGCCATTGCCATCGGTGCGATGGTCGATGCTTCGATCGTAATGGTGGAGAACGCAAGTCGAAAGCTTGCGGCCTTGGGACCTTCCCCGGAAGCCGCGCAGCGGCGTGCGACGTTGCTCGCAGCGGCGCAGGAAGTGGGTCCTGGGCTTTTCTTCGCGCTGCTGATCATTACAGTGTCATTTCTGCCGGTTTTTGCGTTGACGGGCGAGAGCTATCGACTGTTCTCACCGCTGGCGTTTACCAAGACCTATGCCATGGCGTTCGCCGCGCTGCTGTCGGTATTTCTGGTGCCGGTGCTGATGATGTGGTTGATGCGAGGACGCATCCGCACCGAACAGCAGAATCCGGTCAATCGATTTTTCGTGCGGCTGTATTCGCCCCTGCTGAATGCTGCACTGAAGCACCAGTGGCTGACCCTCGCCATAACCGCAGTACTAACGATTAGCGTCGTATTGCCATTGGCGCGCATCGGCTCTGAGTTCATGCCGGCACTGTACGAGGGCGAGCTGCTGTACATGCCGACAACGCTGCCCGGAGCCTCGTCATCGAAAATGCGCGAGATTCTGAGCCAGACCAATCGAGTCATTCGAACCGTGCCGGAAGTTGAGCGCGTGTTCGGCAAGGCAGGCCGCGCTGACACGGCGACGGATCCGGCGCCGCTGACAATGATCGAAACCTGGATTCATCTGAAACCGAAGTCCCAGTGGCGGCCAGGGCTGACAGCCGAGCAACTGATCGAGGATCTGAATTCCCGGCTGCAGATGCCGGGCCTGGTTAACTCCTGGGGCTATCCGATCAAGATCCGGATGGACATGGTCTCAACCGGTGTTCGCACGCCAATCGGTATCAAGATTACAGGCGACGATCTGCCAACGATCGAGCGCCTGGCCCGTGACGTCGAGCGGGTTGTGGCCGCGGTGCCTGGCACTCGGTCTGCGTTCGCCGACCGGGTGTTGGGCGGTCGGTATCTTGAGATCACACCGAGTCGCGAGGAACTCGCGCGTCGCAATATCGACATGGGCGTGTTCCAGGCGGTGATTCAGACAGCCCTGGGCGGCATGCGTCTGGCCGAGAGTGTCCAGGGACGGGAACGCTATGACATCATGCTGCGCTACGATCGGCCGTTCCGCGAATCCGCAGACGATCTTCTTGATGTGCTCGTGCCCGCACCGACTGGCGCGCAAGTGCCATTGGGAGAGCTTGCCGACATCGCCTATGTCGAGGGGCCGCCGATGCTGCGCTCCGAGAATGCGCGGCTGACGGGCTGGGTGTTCGTTGACATTGGCGATCGGGACCTCGGTGGCTACGTGAATGAGGCACGCAAAGTGGTCGCCGAATCGGTGCAGTTGCCACCCGGCTATGCGCTGCAATGGTCTGGCCAGTACGAACAGTACGAGAAGGCCAATCAACGGCTGATGATTGCGATTCCGGCTGCAGTTGCGTTGATCTTCCTGTTATTGATGCTGCATTTCCGACGCTTCGATCGGACCGCGATCATCATGCTGTCACTGCCGTTCGGACTGATCGGCGGTATCTGGGCGGTGTGGCTTGCGGGCTATAACCTGTCGGTGGGCGTTGCGGTCGGATTCATCGCGCTGGGCGGCATTGCGGTTGAGACGGCCGTCGTGATGCTGCTCTACATCGACCAGCAGGTTCGCGAAAGCAGGCCAGACAATCGACCCGCGCTGCTCGAAGCGATTCGCCGTGGGGCGCTGATGCGCGTGCGACCGAAGCTGATGACGGTCGCGACGATCGTTGCAGGTCTTACGCCAATTTTTCTGACCGAAGGACTGGGGTCCGATGTGATGCGACGTATCGCGCTGCCGATGCTGGGCGGAATGCTGAGCACGACGGTGCTGACGTTGATCGTGATACCCGTCATTTACTACGTTCGCGTGAGTCGCCAGCTCGGCGAATCGGAATTCCACCGCTAAGTGTTCACAGGGGAACAAGGTATGAGTCGTCGTAAAGAGCTTTGCAGCTTTAAGCTGCTTCGGGTAGCAGCTGTCCTTGTCGTGGGCACGCTGAGCAGCTGCGGCGGTGAGGCGCCTGCGCCTGGCGGCGTCGCTCCGGCTGCCGATGTTGCCGCAGCCGCAACCGCAACCGCAACCGACGAGACTGATCGGGGCCGCGGCATCGTCAACGGTGTCGACTTGGCAGGCAACCGCGTGCTGCTCGAGCACGAAGCGATGCCGAAAATTGGCATGGGTAGCATGACGATGTACTTTGAAGCGACTTCAGATATCGATCTGGCGAGGTTCGTCGAAGGCGACGGTGTGCAGGTCGAGGTCAAGCGCGGGCGTGACGGTTCTTTCCGGATCATGGCGATGTGTCTCGCCGCGGCAGACGCTGCCGATTGCCTGCCTTCGATCGGTACCCAGTAGCCGAATCGCGCTGCTATCAAGCGCTGCCACGGCAGCCACAGACCGCTCATTCAGCAGGAACGGGCGCAAGTGCCGGAGCGTTGCCAGCTAGAGGCTTCGCCTCAAGTGCTGCGATCAGCCGCTGCATCTCGTCTATCTCGCGTACTTGCGCGTCAATGATTCCGTCGGCAAGTTCGCGCACGCGTGGGTCACGGATATTCGCGCGCCGGCTCGTTAGAATCGCAATCGAATGGTGCGGGATCATGGCTTTCATGTAGGACACATCGGAGATCGTTGCCTGGCTTCTAACCAACCACAAAGTGACCACGAAGGCAGCGGCGGCGGCGAGCAGCAAAAGCGCATTTGCGCCTTTGTTCGTGTACATGCTGCGCATAAACAGGAACATGACCATCGCCATTGATGCGCCCATCATCAATGCCATGTAAAGGCGTGTTTCGCTGAAGTAAACATGTTCGGTGGTGTACGTGTTCAGATACATCAGTACGAACATGACGAGCGTCGAGGTGACGATCATCATGCCAAACCTTGAGTAATTGGCTATCGGCGTTTCCTCTAGCTAGCGCTGAACGATTCGGTGCAATGAGCCATGGTCATGGCAGACCGAAGCCGAGCTCGTGAGTGTAAAGGGCCCGGATTCCTTTCGAATCATTGTGGTCAGATCGCGCTGCCGCTTCCATAGGATCGGAGCACGAGAGCGCGTCAGACGTTTCCTATTCAGCGCTTCATTTTGTCGAACAGATCCACCAGTTCGTTGAACTTGGCCCGCTGCGCTTCTGTCTCACCGGACTCAATGGCCTGCGCCACGCAGGACGCGGCGTGTTCCTTGAGGATGTCGCTTTCGGCCTTGCCGAGCGCCGCTTTGATCGCCTGTACCTGATGCAGGATGTCGATGCAGTAGCGCTCATCCGCCAGCATCTGCGCGACACCACGCACCTGCCCCTCGATGCGGCGCAGGCGGTTGATTGTCTGGGTTCGGTCATTTTTCAAAGCACTAAACCTCAACTTGCAAATACCCCTACTGGGTATACTATCGTGACGTAAACCTTAAGTTGGAATGTGCTCGCATGCTAGCCATTTCTCGCCGCCATCTGCTGTCCGTCGCCGGCCTCGGCACCGCCGCGCTGGCGCTGCCGGCGTGGGCGCGCGGCGCTGGTCTGGCAGGCGGCCATATTCGCGCCGGGTTCGACGAAGTGCGCGGCACCGAGATCGACCTTGTGATCGGCAGCGGTCATCGCACCGTGCAGGGCAGGTCGGGCCCTGGCATCGCCGTCAACGGCAGCGTGCCCGGCCCGCTCGTGCGGTTGCGCGAGGGCGATCATGTGCGCCTCAAGGTCCGCAACACGCTCGACGAGGACAGTTCGATTCACTGGCACGGCCTCTTGGTGCCATTTCAGTATGACGGTGTGCCGGGTATCAGCTTCCCCGGCATCCGGCCGGGCGAGACCTTTATCTACGAGTTTCCGATCCGCCAGTCAGGCACCTACTGGTGGCACAGCCATTCGGGGCTGCAGGAGCAGGCGGGGCACTACGGGCCGCTGATCGTCGACCCCGCCGGGGCGGAGCCGATAAAGGCCGACCGTGAGCATGTGCTGTTCTTGAGTGAGTTCACGCCAGTTCACCCTCACACGATCATGGCCAAGCTCAAGCAGGGCGAGGGCTATTTCAACTATCAGCAGACCAGCGCAACCGACGATTATCCCTTGTCTGCCGCCGACCGTCGGATGTGGGCGCGCATGCGCATGTCGCCGACCGACATCGCCGACGTGACCGGCTCCGCCTACACCTATCTCGCCAATGGCCATGGGCCACTGGCGGGCTTGGAGTATCTGGTCCGCCCCGGCGAGCGGCTGCGGCTGCGGATCATCAACGGCTCGGCGATGACCTTCTTCAACGTCCGGATCCCGGGCCTGCCGATGACAGTCGTCAGTGCCGACGGCCAGAATGTGCGCCCGGTCGAGGTGGACGAGCTGCAGATCGGCGTGGCCGAAACCTACGACGTGATCGTCACCCCGGGCGCGATGCCGGCCTACACGATCGTCGCCGAGTCGATGGACCGCTCCGGCATGGCGTTGGCGACACTCGCCTCGGCGCCGGGTCTGCGCGCGCCGGTGCCACCGCTGCGCAAGCCGCCGCTGCTCACCATGGGCGACATGGGCATGAACCATGGCTCCGCAGTTGGGATGGCCGAAATGGATCACGCCGCGATGGGCCACGCGCCAGCCGCGCCCGACCCCGCGGCGGCTAGGGACATGGGCGGCATGTCGATGCGCGACACGTCGCTGCTGCCGCCCGATGTAGAGGTGGGGCCGGGCATCGACATGGTGTCGATGAACCCTGCCGACCGCATGGGCGATCCCGGCATCGGGCTGGCCGATGTAGGCCACCGCACACTCGACTACCGGAAGCTCGCGAGCCTGGCGGCCAATCCGGTGCGCGCGCCAACTCGCCTGCTGGAGCTGCATCTCACCGGCAACATGGAGCGTTACATGTGGTCGTTCGACGGCCAGAAATTCAGCGCCGTGAGCGACCAGCCGATCCGCTTCGCTTTCGACGAGCGAGTGCGGGTGAAGCTGGTGAACGACACGATGATGGCGCACCCCATTCACCTGCACGGCCATTTCTTCGAGCTGGCAAACGGCCAGGATGCCGCCCATCAGCCGCTGAAGCACACCGTCATCGTCCAGCCCGGCGGCAGCGCCCAGTTTGACCTGACCGCCAACGAACCCGGCGACTGGGCCTTTCATTGCCACCTTCTCTACCACATGCACGCCGGCATGATGCAGGTGGTGAGCGTCGCTGCACCGAGCGCCGCTGCATGAAGCGCCTGTTTGCGCTGCCGCTGCTGGCACTTGCCGCGCCAACGCTCGCCCAGCACGCCGGCCATGCGCCGCTCACGCTGGATACCCGGGAGCCTGCCGCTGACGAGGCGCCCACATTGGAGACGCCGCCGCCTCCCGAAGCGGGCCAGGGTCCGCCGTCCGCCGCCAATACGATATGGGGCGCGGAGGCGATGCGTGCCTCGCGCGAACAGCTGCGCCATGAGAATGGCGGCCAGTCCTTCTCCTGGTTCATGGCCGATCGGGCGGAGTATCGCGCCCGTGAGGGCTCCGATGGCTATTTGTGGGATGCGCAGGGCTGGGTCGGCGGCGACATCGACAAGCTGTGGATCAAGAGCGAAGGGGAAGGCGCCTTCGGCGAGTCCGCCGAACAGGCCGAAGCGCAGGCACTGTGGAGCCGCGCCGTCGCACCTTTTTTCGACCTGCAGGCCGGCGTCCGCCATGATTTCGTCGGACCGTCTCGCACCCACGCCGTGATCGGCATACAGGGCCTCGCGCCCTACCGCTTCGAGGTCGACGCTGCGGCATTTCTGTCCACCCAGGGCGAGCTCACCGCCCGCTTCGAGGCCGAGCTCGACCAGCGCATCACCCAGCGCCTGATCGCCCAGGCTCGCGTCGAACTGAACGTGGCTGCCGAGGACGTCCCCGAACTCGGTATCGGCGCCGGGTTCAACCGTGCCGAACTGGGGCTGCGACTTCGCTACGAGATCCGCCGCGAATTCGCGCCTTATGTCGGCATCGAGCAGGAGTGGCGCATCGGCAAGAGTGCCGACTTCGCCCGCGCCGAGGGCGCACAGGCCAGCGTCACCAATTATGTGGTCGGGGTCCGGCTATGGTTCTGATCCTCTCGTGATGGGCGCGCACCCCGAGCACGCGACGGCAGTGAAGGACCCGGTCTGTGGCATGACCGTGGAGCCGCAGCAGACGCCGCACCATGCCGAGCACGCTGGCACCGCCTACCATTTCTGCTCCGCTGGCTGCCGCACGAAGTTCGTGGCCGAGCCGGGCAAGTATCTCGCCCCCAAGTCCGCGCCGCGGGTCGAGGCGGTGGCGCCGGACACGATCTGGACCTGCCCGATGCACCCGCAGATCCGGCAGGCGGAGCCGGGAAGTTGCCCGATCTGCGGCATGGCGCTGGAGCCCGAGACGCCGACCGCGGATACTGGTCCGAATCCCGAACTGACGGACTTCACGCGCCGCTTCTGGGTCGGCCTCGTCCTCACGCTTCCGGTCTTTCTGCTCGAGATGGGCGGACACCTGATCGGCTGGCAGCTGCCGGGCGGCCCGGCGGTCGGCAACTGGGTGCAGTTCGCGCTGGCCACGCCGGTCGTGCTCTGGGCCGGCTGGCCCTTCTTCGCACGCGGCTGGGCCTCGGTCGTCAGCCGCAACCTCAACATGTTCACGCTGATCGCGCTTGGCACCGGTGTCGCCTGGTTGTTCAGCACGGTGGCGACGGTGGCGCCCGGCGTCTTCCCGCCGGCGTTCCGCGCTGCCGACGGCTCGGTGGCGGTCTACTTCGAGGCGGCGGCGGTGATCGTGGTCCTGGTCCTGCTCGGCCAGATGCTGGAGTTGCGGGCGCGCGAGCGCACGGGCGGCGCAATCCGCGCCTTGCTGGACCTCGCTCCCGCGCAGGCGCGGCGCGTGCGGGAGGATGGCGGCGACGAGGAAGTTCCGCTCTCCGCCGTCGCGGTGGGCGAGCGACTGCGCGTCCGACCCGGCGACAAAGTGCCGCTGGATGGCGCCGTGGTCGAGGGCGCCTCCAATGTGGATGAGAGCCTGGTGACCGGCGAATCCGTGCCCGTGGCCAAGACCGTGGGCGACAAGGTCATCGGCGGCACGCTGAACGGCCAGGGCGGCTTCGTCATGCGTGCTGACCGCGTCGGGCAGGACACCGTGCTGGCGCAGATCGTGCGCATGGTCGCCGGCGCGCAACGCTCCCGCGCGCCGATCCAGCGCCTTGCCGATCAGGTGGCTGGCTGGTTCGTGCCGTTGGTGATCACTATCGCCGTGCTGGCCTTCGCCGCGTGGGCGATCTGGGGGCCGGAGCCGCGCTTCGCCTTCGCGATGATCGCGGCGGTGACGGTGCTGATCATCGCCTGCCCCTGCGCGCTGGGTCTCGCCACGCCGATGAGCATCATGGTCGGTGTCGGGCGCGGCGCGCAGGCCGGCGTGCTGATCAAGAATGCCGAGGCGCTGGAGCGGCTGGAGCGGATGGACACGCTGGTGGTCGACAAGACGGGCACGCTGACGGAGGGTCGGCCGCGAGTCGTCGCGCTCGTACCCACGGCCGACCTCGCCGAGGACGAGCTGCTTCGCCTCGCCGCCGGGCTGGAACGCCCGAGCCAGCACCCGCTGGCCGAGGCAGTGGTGCGCGCGGCGCAGGAGCGTGGCCTTGATCCGCCGCCCGTGGATGGTTTCGACGCGCCTACCGGGCGCGGCGTGACCGGCACGGTCGAAGGCCGTCGCGCCGCGATCGGCAATGCGCGGCTCATGCGCGAGCAGGGCGTGGACCTCGCCGCCTTGGAAGGCGAGGCGGAACGCTTGCGCGGTGACGGCGCCACGGTGTTCTTCGTGGCGCTCGATGGCACCGCCGCCGGTCTGGTCGCGGTGGCTGACCCGATCAAGAAGAGCACGGCGCCGGCGCTGGCCGCGCTGCGCGAAGCGGGCGTGCGGGTGGTGATGCTGACCGGCGACAACCGCACCACGGCCGAGGCCGTGGCTCGGCGGCTCGGCATCACCGAAGTCGAGGCCGAGGTGCTGCCGGAGGACAAGCAGCGCATCGTCGAGCGGCTGAAGGCCGAGGGGCGGCACGTCGCAATGGCGGGCGACGGTGTGAACGACGCGCCCGCGCTGGCCGCGGCCGAGATCGGCATCGCCATGGGCACCGGCACGGATGTGGCGATCGAGAGCGCCGGCGTGACGCTGCTGGGCGGCGATCTGACCGGCATCTTCCGCGCACGGCGCCTATCCATCGCGGTGATGCGCAATATCCGGCAGAACCTGGTCTTCGCCTTCGCCTACAACGCGATGGGCGTGCCGGTGGCGGCCGGGGTGCTCTACCCGGTGTTCGGAATCCTGCTCTCGCCGGTGATCGCAGCGGCGGCGATGGCGCTGTCCTCGGTCAGCGTAGTGGCCAATGCGCTGCGGCTGCGGCGCGTGACGCTCGATTGAGGTGTCGACACTGCAGCGGCATGTGCCGGACGAGATCAGCCGCAAGCTGAGTGAAGCTCATGTGATCATCGGCTAGCAGCGAGTGGTCAGCGCCCTGCGGATATGCGTGACACTCAGATCGCCGGAACAGCGGTGTCGAGAAACGCGACGCTGGCCACGCGCAACACGCAGCATTTCAGCGATCTGAGCGTCGGTGTCGCCTGTGCTCCGCTATGACTCGATCACGCTCGCGCGGGCAGCAGCAGATATTGGTGATGCATGCAGTCGGCGCCGACCGGCATCGCAAACCACTGACCCGCTCGCCGATGCCGCAGCGTATCGGGTCACTTTGCGACGATCGTCCACACCAGAGACTCATGGCGGCGATTCGACCTGCCAGTGATTCGGAGAGGGTTATGCGTTCATTTTCTGGTGATGGGTACATCCGTCGTCTGTGTGCAGGAGACGAAGGTATTGCGCGCGAACTGTTCGCAATGATGACTGACGTTGTCCACCGGCGAACTGAATTGACCAGGGATACGCGTTCAAGGTTGACCAGTACGAGTTACCGTATGTCGCTGAATTTGATGGTCTACCAACTAAATCGGTGTGGTCTGTGTCATACGCCGGAAAGCCCAAAAAACTGGTCAATGTTCGATGCCTGTCACGGCTGAAGGGGCAGAAACAGCACCGCGCACGCGGAAATTGCAATGCACGACTGTCGCTGTCGGCAATTGAGCATCAGGCTGACTCTTCATCGCGTCCGCCAGGCGTCAAGGATCTCTGCACCCGTCGCGAACCACACGCCATCGATCTGCGAGAGACCCGTGAGGAGGTCGCGAAGCCCGGCAATTCGATACGGAATTCCCGTGATGTACGGCGTGAGCGGGAGGCTGAGAACTCGCCGCCCATACTTTTCTGACTCTGCCATCAGCACCGCGCTCTGGTCGCGGATCTGATCCCTGTATTCCGCTTCGCTGTGGTGGTAGTCGATCAGGATCTGGCGGTCGGACAGTTCGAAGGAGTGAGGCATCGCATGGAGTACTCCGGCCGGCGTCGAAAACTCATAGGGCAATTCGTCGTTAACGAAGTCGCAGAAATATTCGAGACCGTGTTCAGCCAACAGTGTCGGTGTTCGCTCGGATTCGCTCCGCGCCGGCGAGAGCCAGCCACGAATTGACTGCCCGGACGCACGACGAAGTATGCGAATGCTCTCCTCGATCATCAGTCGCTCGGTACGTTCATCCAGTCCGCCGTGATGCAGTTTGTCCATGTCGATGCCATGCGCGATAACTTCGTGAGAATCGCGGCAGACATCGTCGATCAATTGCGGATACCGGGTCGCCACTGCCGAGTTGATCGTGAAGCTCGTACGGATTCCGAGGTCCCGGAACACGCGCAACAGGCGATAGACGCCCACGCGATTGCCGTAGTCCCGCGTTGTGTAGTGCCGCAAGTCAGGGTACGGCGTGACCATGCTCCCCGGTGCCTTGAACGGCTTGCCGATAGCATTCAGTGGAAAGAATTCGAGGCACGTGCAGATCCAGATCGCGAGCCGCGCACCGTTGGGCCAGGCTCGCGCTGGCTCGGCGAAGTGAGGGCGCCAGCGATACCAGTCGTGGTCCATACCATGGCGCCGACGTGCATAGTGCAGATAGTCCTCAGGCAGCGTCATGGCAGCGTCTGTCCTTGGCTCGCAATGCTCGCCTGTATGGTGTCGTAGTAATGCTCGTAGTAGTACTCGGCAATTTCCCGCGCAGTCGTGACCCAAACGCCCTCGTGCGAGGTGATGTACCGCAAGGCCTGTTCGAATGGCCCGATGCGGTGGGCGTGACCCACGAGGTAGGCGTGCAGCGGAATGCACATCACCGTCCCCGAGTCGGCGCCTTCGGCATACAGCGTGTCGAACTGGCGCCGTATCATGTCGCCGTAGGCCCGAGGCGTCGCGAGATAGGAGTTGTAGGCGATGACATCATTGATCTCGAGAGAGTAGGGCATGCTGATCAAGCGGCCTTTCGCGACCTTGAGCGGCTGGGGCTGGTCGTCCTGAAATAGGTCGCATGTGTAGCGGATGCCGTAGTCCGCCAGCAGATCCATCGTCCGTTCCGTGTGGGTCAACGCGGGCGCGAGCCATCCCGCGATCGTCTGCCCGGTGGCATCTCGCACCGTGCGGATCGAATCTTCGATGAGGGCGCGCTCCTGGGTTTCGCTCATGCCGTACGAATAGCGGGTGTTGTAGATCCCGTGCGAGAAAAACTCCCAATTGCGCTCGACGCCATCGCGGATCAATTCAGGGTGGTGCTGGCACAGGGCCACGGACAGCGATACAGAACCGCGCACGCCACAGCGATCCATGGCTTCCATCATCCGATAGTGACCGACGCGGTTGCCGTAGTCGCGGTGCGAATAGCTCTGTACGTCCGGATAGGGCCTGGCCCAGGCCTGACGAAACGGATTCGCAGGCGGATTCACTTCGTAGAACTCGATGTTCGGTGCAACCCAGAAGGCGATGCGCGCGCCGTTGGGCCATACGATGCGCGGACGGTCTCGCCACGGCCAGAAGTCATACAGTCCAGGATCGCTTTTCACGAGTGGTTACCGCGCGATTCGGAAACGAGCTGAGTCAGGCTCGCCAGCACTTCGCTGACCGACAGGACGTCCGCGTATTTCAGGCTGAGATCGGTCAGATTCGCGTAGTGATAGCTCTCGTGCTTGTCGGCTACGCATTCCTCCGGAACGACGCAGCGGTAGCCACGGCTCAGGCCATCCACGCCGGCGGCGCGAACGCAGCCTGAGGTCGACCCTCCGGTGATGACGAGCGTATCGGTGCGATGCCATACCAGCAGGGATTGCAGCGGCGTTTCATGGAATGGGGAGGGCATCTTCTTGCAGTAGATGACGTCCCGGCGTCGGTCGATGTCGCAGCGCTCATCAAACTGAGATCGCGGAGAGCCGAACTTGATGTTCTGCAGCGAATCGGGTGTGTCGGTGCGCGTTCCCCAAGCGCCGGAGTCCTCGCCGGAATCCATGTACGCCACATAGGTCCAAACGACGGGCCAGTCTCTGCTTCGGAACAATGTCGCCAGTCGATTGATGTGCGCGATCTGGTCCGGGTCGCTCTCGTAGGCCGTCTTGTAGAGATCGGTACGCGTGTAGGCCTGCTGCAAGTCAATGTTGATCAGCGCGGGGCGATTGCCGAAGCCGAATCGCGCCCGGTCCGGGTTGGCCTTGATGGATTCGTAGATCTGTCGGGCAGTCTGGTCAGTGCGTTGCATGCGCCCTCTGGGATAGGTGGAACACCGTGCGCGGAATGTTATAACATCCAAGAATTCGCAACCAGTGCACCGGAGTTTCGAGATGAACGATGTTCAATCGACAATGGATCCACTGCGGGTGCGCCCGAGTGATTTTGCAAACGCTGCGGCAGTGCTGCAGGACGCCTGCTGCCGGCAGGTGTCTCTAATGCAATGCATCGATCAACTGGCAATTCAGCATGGCTGGTCGCAGGACTACGCACGTGCGATTTGTCTGCGTCATCTGGCCCTCGGACGCTATCTGGAGTCAGGTTCACGACCAGGCGTGGTTGCGCCGCTGCTGCTGCTTGCGGCGGCGGTCACTCCGCTCACCGTTTCGGAGGGGTTCGACCACGCGCTGCTCGAGTCCGTCGCTCGGGCATGCGCAGCCCATGTTCCCAGTGCCAACGGCGCTGCGGCATGAGGTGTTCGACATGACAATGCCAGTTGATACCCGGCTTCCTGGGTGTGGGCAAGACCACGCTGCTGAATCACATGCTGCGTAACTGCGAGGGTCGACGCGTCGCGTTCATCGTCAACGATATGAGCGAGGTGAACATCGGCGGAGCACTGATCCGTGACGGTGGTGCGAATTTCTCACGTACCGAAGAACGGCTCGTCGAGTTCTCGAATGGCTGCATCTGCTGCACGGTGCGGGAAGACCCGCTGAAGGAATTGCGGACACTGGCCGCAGAAGGGCGCTTTGATCATCTGCTGATCGAGTCCACAGGGATCAGTGAGCCGATGCCGGTGGCGGCGACGTTCGCTGTGCGCGACGAAGCAGGGTTCTCGCTCACCGACACGGCCCGACAGGGCGCCATGGTCACGGTCGCGGACGCGGACGCGGCAACGCCAGTATGCGATTTCTGCTCACCGGACATGCTGGCTGATCGCGGCGAGATGGTGGGGCCCGATGATGCGCACGGTGTCGTGGATCTGATGACGGGCCGACTCGAGTTCGCGAGCGTCATTTACCTGCTCAGCGACGCAGAACTGGCGGCAGGATGCGAAAACTGGCTGCAGTTTGAGGATCCCTTCCCGGCGTGGAAGCTGTCCGAGTCGAATTGAGCTGTTGACCTATGTCGACTCGCAAGCCGACGCGCCCGTCACATGCTCTAACGCCGCCGGTGGAGGGTCCAGCATCTATCGATGCAATCTGCCGCGAGCGCGGCATGGCATTGACCCGGGTACGTCGCGCGACGCTAGATGCACTTAGGAAGCGCGACGGCCCCGTCGGTGCCTATGAGGTCATGAAGGATCTCAGCGTTGCACTCGGTCGAAAAATCTCTCCCCCGACTGTCTATCGCGCACTTCAGGCCTTGGCCACTCATGGCCTGATCGCGCGAATCGAAAGCCGCAATGCCTTTCTGGCGCGCGAGGAGCCGCAGAGACCTCCGTCAGGGGTTTTCTATCTCTGCGTCAACTGTGGGTCCGCCACCGAAGTGATGGACGAGGTGGTCGAACGGCGAGTCGAGCGTGACGCCCGGCAACTGCACTTCAAGGTGGCACGGCAGGTTCATGAAGTCGAGGGAACCTGCGAAGGCTGCCAGGCAAAGCCGAAAGCCTGATCGCTGTCAGCTCAATTTGAACGATGTGCCGATCTGGCGCATTGCCATTCCAGAAAGCAATGTTATAACATTGCGTTTTAGAATGAGGTGATTTAAATGCAGGCATGCCAGGAATTGTCGGTGCGCGCGGCCCTTATTGCGTCGCTGCTGCTGTCGATAGGTGCTTCCGAGGCTGCTGATTCCGCGCTGACCGAGCAGGCAGACCGGAAAGTGCTAGAGACAGTGACCGTGCTTGGCAGCAAGCAATCGCAGGCTGTTGAGGTGGGGTCAAGACTCGGACTGAGCCTCAAGGACACCCCGGCGTCTGTCGCAATCGTCACGCGAGACCTGTTGGTGCTCCGTGGCGATCACTCGACGGCCCAGGCAGTCGCTCGTGTTCCCGGTTTCGCGCCAGTCGGTATGACCGCCTTTGCAGGATCTGCTCTTGCGGCCCGAGGGTTCACCGGCAACAACTCCGTCGCCCAGCTCTACGATGGGAATCGATTGTTCGTCAGCGGTGGTGCCATGAGCTTCCCCGTCGATACTTGGCCTTTCGAGCGTGTCGAAGTGCTCGCCGGTCCGGCATCTGTTCTGTACGGAGCGGGGTCGATCGGCGGTGCAGTTAATTACGTTCCGCGTCAGATTCCTGAGATTCGTCGGCTCCATGAAGCCTTTGTGGGGCTCGGTAGCTGGGGTACCCGGCGCGTCGCGCTCGCGAGCGCGGGGCCGGCCAGCGAGAAGTCCGCGTATCGGATCAATGGCGTATTCAACACGACAGATGGTTTCGTCGATCGGAATAACAACGACCGGTGGGCGGCGTCAGCGGCCTATCGAGTCGATATCGGGCCGAGCGTGGCGCTCATGCTGATGTACGACGGTGGACAGATCGATGACACCGGGTACTTCGGCACTCCCTTGATCAACAATGCGATTGATCCTCGTACACGGCGACTGAACTACAACGTCAGTGATGCACGGGCTTCGTTTCGAAACGATTGGACTCGCGCGAGCCTTGAATGGCAGGCGCGTGAGACCGTAGCTCTCAGCAGCGAGGCGTACGTTCTCGACACGACGCGAGAGTTTCGCAACGTTGAGAACTACACCTACAACCCGATGACTGGTCTGATCAATCGGAGTTTCAACTTCGGCACGGATATTGCGCAGTCGCAACAGGGCAATCGAACCGACGTTCGACTATCTGCCAGCTTGGCAGGCCGACCGAATCGACTGCTGCTGGGATTCGAGTGGAACCGTATTCGGTTCGGGACCGCCAATTTGACCACCGGCGCCTCCGCAGTGGATCCGCTGGTGTTCACGCCGGGATTATTCAACAACGCGGCAGGTACGATCCCGACGCTCGGCACTGAGACCACGCAGGGCGGTGTCTTCGCAGAGAACGTATACGAGCTGACCGATCGGCTGAAGATCGTCGGTGGTGTCCGTGCAGAGACGATACGGCTGGATCGACTGGACAAAATTACCGGCAATCGCGTCGATCTGGACTTCGAGCCACTCACGTGGCGGCTGGGCGCAGTGTTTTCGGTGTTGCCCACCACCTCGGTCTACGGTCAATTTGTCACGGGCAATGATGCAGCCGGATCGTTGATCAGTTTGCCTGCCGCCAACGCCGCGAAGTTGCAGACCGGCCGGCAATGGGAGGTCGGCGCGAAGCAGACGCTCTGGCAGGGCAAGGCGAACTGGACTCTCGCGGTGTACGGCATTGAAAAGGACGATCTCGTGTCTCGGGATCCGCGAAACCCGACCGTGGCGCAGCAGATCGGGCGGCAGTCCTCGCGTGGCGTTGAGTTATCGCTGGCGTTGATGCCGAGTCCCGCACTTTCGATCGATCTGAATGCCGCGCTGCTCGAAGCGAAGTTCGACGAATTCGATGAGTTGGTGAGCGGGATCGTCGTGTCGCGATCTGGGAACCTGCCACCGAACACGCCGGAAAAACTGGCCAACGCTTACGTGGCCTATCGCGTCACTGAGTCGTGGGAGATCGGTGGTGGCGCACGTTACGTCGGAGCGCGCTTCTCTAACAACGCGAATACGCTGGCGATCCCGTCCTATGTCGTCGCAGACGCTTTCGTCAGCTATCGGTGGCAGCGAAATGCCGTGGTGACCGCCAGAGTCCGCAATCTCGGGAACGCGGAGTGGGTTGTTGCGCCCTACAACGCGGGTGCGCAGTGGTCTCTGGGCGATCCGCGCTCCTACGAGCTGTCCGCCCACTTTGATTTCTGAGCATGCTCAATCAGCTCCGGGCAGCACTGATCGCCGTTCATTTGTATGGCGGGATCGCCCTGTGTCTGCTGTTCGTTCTGTGGTTCGTCTCCGGGGTAGGGATGGCGTACTACCGCACCCCTGTTGTCACGGAGACTACGCGCCTCGCTTTTGCTGAATCCGTCATTGGGAATCAGGTTGCTCTGCCGCCGGCTGCGTTGCCAGCGCTGGTCGCCGATTGGAATCACGTGGACACGTTGCGGCGGGCGCAGTGGCGCGGTCGCCCGCTGTACCGCTGGCGTTCGATCAGCTCGGGATGGCATAGCGCCTGGGCGGACAGTGGTGGCGCGGTCCGCTTCGATGCCGTCACACTGGAAGCGGAAGCGCGTCGCTGGCTTGAGAGTCAGCAAGTTCGCTATCTGGGCGTATACGAGTCCGACCATCAATGGAGCTATTTCAGTGGTGCTCGCAGCCACTATCCGTTGCACAAGTTCGCCACGGGGGGCTGGGCGTCGCGCGAGGTGTTGCTGTCCAGTCGAACGGGAGAGGTCATTGTTGCAACGACGCTCGGCAGTCGCCTGCTGTATTACCTCGGTCCCGGCATCCACTATTTCTCCTTCTACCCGATTCGCAACAACGATGCCCTCTGGCGCGCTCTGGTCAACTGGAGTTCAGGGCTCGGCGTGGTGGTCTGCCTGTTCGGACTGATTCTGGGACTGTGGCGCCTGCGATGGGCGGCGGTGGGAACGGAACGGCGACTGATCCCTTACACCGGATTCTGGATGTACTGGCACCATTGGCTGGGCCTCGCGTTCGGATTGCTCACGTTCACGTTTGTATTGAGCGGCTTGTTTTCGATGAACCCGGCGCAGATGTTTCCCACCACTTCGGTTCCGGACGCACTGCGCGAAGAGTACTTCGGACCGCGACCGCCGATCGGGTCCGTGCCAGCACTTAACTTCAGTTCGGCGACGCCTTTGCTGGGCTCTTCGGTCCGCGAGCTCGAGTATCGGCGGCTTCGTGGGCGACAGATGATGCTTGCCGTGTCCTCGCAGCAAAACCAGCGCCTGTTCGAATGGCAGGACCCAGAATGGCGGAGTCGCGCTGCATTTGGCGCTGACGAGTTGATGGGGCTGCTGCAACCGGTGCTATCTGCACCGATCGCCGATGTCGAGTGGCTCGCTTCTTTCGACAGTCACTACTATGCCCGCAAAGAGCGCTACCAACCGTTGCCGGCGCTGCGCGTCCGTCTCGAGGACAGTCACGCGACCTGGCTCTATCTCGAGCCCGCGTCCGGCGCGCTGTTCCTTAAGAGCGATGTTGGCACCCGGGCGCGTCGTTGGCTCTATAACGGTCTGCACAGCTTCGACTTTCGGCTGTTCCTTGAACGAGAGCGACTCTGGCTCGCGGTCATCTGGGTGTTGAGTCTCGGTGGTCTGCTCTTGAGTCTCGGTAGCGTGGCAGTTTCTTGGCAGTGGCTGACTCGGTGGCGGGCGCGACGTCGTCGCAAGGACACGCCGAGCCGAACTCATTCGGCATTGTCATCGGGAGACGACCCGCACGGGAGCTGAGCCAATCGACGTGGCAGCTCTCGTTCGATTCGCATCCGATGAAACGGCGTGAGCTTGCGCCAATCGCGCGCTTCCGCAAGGCTGCGGCCGCAGCCTCGGCACCAGCCCGTGGTCGCCTCGAAGCGGCAAACGTCGATGCACGGCGAGCGTGTGGAGCCCGTCATGATTTCGGGCGATAGAAGGCGGCAGTGTCGCTTCGGGACTCCAGCCGAGGTCCGCCGATCAGATCGATGCAGTAGGGGATCGCCGGGAACACCGCTTCCAGATTTTCGCGAATCGCCTTGGGCCGTCCGGGCAGGTTGACGATCAGCGTCGAGCCGCGAATTCCGGCTGTTTGCCGGGAGAGTATTGCCGTCGGTACAAACTGCAGTGACGTGGCGCGCATCAATTCACCAAAGCCCGGCAACATCATGCGGCACACGGCGGCTGTGGCTTCCGGCGTGACATCGCGCGGTGAGGGGCCCGTGCCTCCGGTCGTGACGATCAGGCAGCACCCGACTTCGTCGGCCTGGCGCGTCAGTTCCGCGACGATGACATCTTGCTCGTCCGGAATGACGCGATAGTCGAGTTCGAACGGCGTCCCGATCCATTCGCGCAGCAGTCCCTTGCACGCCTGGCCCGGCGCGTCGCTGTAGACACCGGCACTCGCACGATCAGAGACGTTCAATATGCCGATGAACACGGTCACTGATAGATCTCCAGCTTCGAACCCTTCATCGAGTAGGCCGCCTGCGCCAGTGCGAGGCTCTTGCGCGTGATCGTCATCTGTCCGGTGACCCAGTAGGCGTCATAGATCGTGACGATTCGCTGCGGCGTGGCAAAGGTCACGTAAATGATCTGATTAGGTGGCGGCGGTGGGACATGAATGCAGGCGCCGAAGTAGGGAACCAGAAAGAACTCACTCACGTTGCCGTTGCGTCGCAGCGTCAGCGGCACGATGAAGCCCGGTACGCGCAAAACAGTGCTGTTCAGTCGGGCATTCACCTTGAACGAGCCGGTTTGTTTCATCGCCGGGGCAGCCTCTCCGAGGTAGTCGTGGCGCGGCGCAGGCGGATCGAATTGCCGCCCGCGCTCCTGCGGCGGAAGCAGTTCCTCCCAGTCGATGGTACGTGGCCGAATCGCAGGGGCGTTCGACGCGATTGCAGCCATCGTGATCAGGCCGCTCAGGCCGCTCAGGAGGCCGCGTCGCGTCAGGCGAGACAGGATTCGAATCCTGCGATCATCGACTGCTGATCCAGACCCCTGCCGATGAACACGAGTTGTGTCTGACGAGGCCGGTCACCCCAAGGGCCGAGCACACACGTCTCCGCAAGCATGTGTACGCACTGGATCACAACGCGTGCATCGGTGCCCTTGAAGTTCAGGAAGCCCTTCATGCGGTAGATATTGGTGCCCTGAATCTGCAACTCACGTGACAGCCATCGCTCGAACTTCTCGTGATCGAGCGGCTGCTCGGTTTCGATGCTGAAAGAGCCAACCTGGTCTTCGTGAGAATGTCCTGGATCGAAGTTACGTGTCAGATGAGGTTCGACGCTGGTACCGCCGGCATCGCGCAAGGCCAGTGAAAACTCTGCAGGGAGGTGCTGAGTAAACAACCAGTATTTTCCTGATTTTTTGATGCGTAGCGTGAATTGCTTGGCGCCCGGAATCTGCAAGTCCAAGATCTGAAGTTGATTGGCGGGTTGGAGTATCGCACCCGGACTCGCGGGCTCGACGTCGGTCGAAAAGAGTTCAAACACGCGCTCGGCCGCACGAGTCGGTTCTTCGTCGGATGAGCCTTCATTCGCGGTACAGACCATGCCGATCGTCGGGTCCGGGCCATCCTGCAGTTCGAGGCGATGATCGCCGGCTTCCAGCGCGAAGAGGCCGGCCCACTCGAACGGATACTCTGGTTCGAGGAAAGTGGGCTTGTACTCCAGCGCCCGAGCCAGATCGAAGCCACCGATGCCGAGAACCGTGTTCATCGGAACGGCAGCACGTTGGGCGGGATCAGCCCGAACGATCCGGGAAATGGCATTCATCGCGCGGACTCGCCGCTCCAGCGCATCGAGTTCCTCGGCGCTGACAAGGTCGGTCTTGTTCAGCACGATGACGTCCGCAAACGCGATCTGCTCGCGCGCTTCCTCGCTGTTGCCAACGTGCAGGTGAAAGTGCCGGGCGTCTACCAGTGTGACGATACCGTCGAGCGCGAACTGTTCGCGCATGTCCTCATCGACGAAGAACGTCTGTGCCACCGGGCCGGGGTTTGCCATGCCGGTCGTTTCGAGCACGATGCGATCGAACTTGTCACGTCGCTTCATCAGATTGCCGAGTATCCGGATCAGATCGCCGCGGACAGTGCAGCAGATGCAGCCGTTGTTCATCTCGAAGATCTCTTCTTCGGCATTGATCACGAGTTCGTGGTCTACGCCGATCTCGCCGAACTCGTTCTCGATGACGGCAATCCGCTGCCCGTGTGTCTCCGTCAGGATCCGGTTCAATAGTGTGGTCTTGCCAGATCCGAGGAATCCCGTCAGGACCGTGACGGGGATTTTCCGATGTTCAGTCATGTGAGTGATGCTCCAACGTGAGGGGGTCTTGCCATGCGCTTCGCACAGCGTCGAGGTTGATCGCAGCAAGCGCGGCATGAATCCGACATTCGCGTCGCGGTCTGCGTGGTTCGAAGACCGAGATGATCACTTCCAATGGTGGACAACCGGGTTCCGTACAGCGCGACTCGGTCACGACAACCGTTGCGGTCTCGCTCAGCGCGAGAAGTTCGTGGGTCCAACGCTTGATGTCCCGAGAGCGCTCGGCTCCTGTGGGAGCGGACGCCGCGCTTGAACCTAGCCGCAGCAGATTCATCATCGACTTCGCAGCGCGCTGAGCAGCGTGCTGACGTTGCTTCGCATCATGCCGAGGTAGGTCCCGGCGGCAGTGCCGGGACGGTCAAGTGCGTCAGAGTACAACCGTCCCCCAACACGGGCGCCGCCTTCGGCTGCAATCTGCTCAAGCAGGCGCGGATCGGTGATGTTCTCAAGGAACACGGCGCGTACCTGGCCACCCTTTAACTGAGTGATCAGCGCAGCCACATCGCGCGCTGATGCTTCGTCGTCGGTGGACCACCCCTGTGGCGAGAGGATCGTGAACCCGTACGCCCGCGCGAAATAGCCAAAGGCATCGTGTGAGGTCACGAAGCGTCGTTCCGCTGGCGGGACGTTGATCAATGCGCCGCGAATCTCGGCATCGAGCGCGAGCAGTTTGCGTCGATACCGTTCAGCGTTGACCGCAAACACGGCGGCATCCGCAGGCTGAGCGGCCGCCAGCGCCGCTGAAATCCGGTTGACGTAGCGAACCACGTTCTTCGGATCCTGCCAGGCGTGCGGATCAACCTCGTCCCCGGCGCGCATCGGCTTGATGTCACCCGCGGCGATGACCTGTCTGCCCCGGAATCCCGACGACGCGATGAGTCGGTCCATCCATCCCTCGAAGCCCAGGCCGTTCATGACGACGACTTTCGCTCGAGCGATCGCTACGACATCGGACGGCGTAGGCTCGTAGACATGCGCATCCGCATCCGGTCCGACCAAGGATGTGACTACGACGCGATCGCCGCCGATCTCTTTGACGATATCCGCCAGCACCGAGAAGCTCGCGACGACCGGCAACGGCGGGTCTTGCGCCAGTGCCGGAGTGTTCCACAGCATGCTCAACAACATCGATAGGACAGTCAGGCGCCGCATTGGCATCATATTCTCCTCGTTGGTTTGCGGTGTCGGCCAGCAATGACCGAAAATAGGTAGGCGCTGCCGGCGCACAGTACGATGGCGGGGCCACTCGGCAGGTCCGCCTGAAAACTAAGAACGAGGCCCGCCAGAGCGCTGCCGATGCCGATCAGCACGGCTAGCAGCATCAAGGACTCGAGCCTCGTCGCCCATTGGCGGGCGGCCGCAGCCGGCAGGATCAAGAGGCCGACAGCCATCAACGTTCCGAGAATCTGGAAGCCCGCGACGAGGTTCATGACGACGAGGACCATGAACGCAACACGCACGACGGTGGCCGTGGGCGTGCCGTCGAAGAAGCCGGCCTGCAGGGTCGCGATAATCAGAGGGCGGTAGATCCACGCGAGCACGAGCCAGGTCGAGGTGGCGACGATCGCGGCCAGCAGCAACCCATCAGAATCTACGGCCAGCACGGATCCGAACAACAGATGCGCAAGGTCTACGCGACCGCCGCTGGCGCCGACGCCGATGACGCCGATCGCAAGTGCGATCAGGTAGATCGCCGCGAAGCTTGCGTCTTCGTACTCCTTAGTGCGTTGCGCGATCACGGTCGCGAGCAGCGCGACCGTGATCGCGGCGACGAATCCGCCCAGCGCCATCGCCCAGATCGACAGGCCAGCGAGCAGAAAGCCCGCCACGGCGCCGGGCAGAACTGCATGCGCCATCGCGTCACCGATGAGGCTCATGCGGCGCATAATCAGCAGAGTGCCGAGCGGTGCCATCGACGCTGCCAGCACGGCGCTGCCGACCAGCGCACGCCGCAGGAACAGGTATTCGCTGAAGGGCGCCAACAGATCGGTCATGCCACATGTCGCCAGCGATGCCGGGCCATCGACTGCTCAGTGGGGCCCCAGGCGATCACTTCCCGATTCAGCAGCAACGTGGACGGGCTCAGCGCCCGCGCGAGCTCCCGATCGTGCAGTACGACCAGGATAGTCCGGGATTCGTCGTGCCACTCTCGGATCACGTTCGTCAGCGTGCCCGTTGTCTCCTCGTCCATAGCTGTGAAGGGTTCATCGAGCAGGATCAATGCCGGTTGCTGCTGTATCAGCTGGGCGAATCGAGCGCGTTGCAGTTGCCCGGAAGACAGTTCGTTCAGCGTCCGCGCTGCGAAATTGAGCAGACCCACCGTGCGCAGTGCGTCCCGGCTGTTCTCGAGCGCAGCACCAGAAACAGCCGTAAACGCGCCATGCTGGTTCCACGCGCCCATGGCCACAAAGTCGAGAACCGTGACCGGTACACGCAGGTCCAGCTGTGACACCTGTCGGAGATACGTGACTGCGGAACGAGGTGGCATGCCGGTGATCGCGCCGCTGACGGGCCGCAGACGGCCGGCGAGCGTCTCGAGCAACGTGCTCTTGCCTGCTCCGTTCGGCCCGAGGACCGCGGTCAGTGAACCGGCCGTGAATTCTCCGGTGATGTCCTTGAGTGCAACGATATCGCCGCGTAAGACACAGACGTCGGTCAATGCGATGCCGCTCACGTCGCTCACCTCGCCCACGCAACGGCGAGCCAGATTGCGGCGCAGATGAGCAGCGCACCCATGGACCGCCATCCCGCGCTTAGTTGCAACATCGACACGTTCGCCCTTCTCTGAATAACTATGTTATATCATAACAAACGCAGAAGCCGATGTGCGAATGCTGGGGCGTTCCGCGTGATGCCTCGAGGTTTAGCTTGCGGCGGACTGTCTGGCGCAGGCTCCGCAAAGCCCCTTCACTTCGAAGGTGCTCGGCTCCAGCGTGAAGCCGGATTTGCGGGACTCTGCGATCAGCGCGCGCTGCACGGCAAGGGAGTCGACCTCATCGACGTGGTGACAGGCGCGGCATACCAGGAACTGCGCTACATGCCGGCGAGTTGGAGAACGGCAACCGAGAAAAGAATTCAACGAGTCGATGCGGTGCACCAGTCCCAGATTCATCAGGAACTCCAGTGCGCGATAGACCGTAGGAGGGGTTGCGTTGTCCCGTTCGCGTGAAAGCTTGGCGAGTATGTCGTACGCCCGAATGGGCTCGTGGCTGTCCCAGACCAGTTCCAGGACACGTCTGCGGATCGGCGTGAGGCGCGCCTGACGTTTCGCGCAAACAATCTCTGCATCTGCCATCGCCTTTGACACGCAATGCCGATGGTCGTGTTTTGGGGCTCCCATCGGTGCAGGCTAACACACGGGGATCTGATGTCGATTTGCTCGTCACGCGGACCGTGGACGGGAGGGCACCTTGCAGCTCGAGGCGGAGCTGCGCAGTGACGCTGCGGGCACGGCTACGGGCGAGCGCTGATCGGCCTGTCCGTCGATCGTTGTTTCAAGGCGCGAGAGGGGGGTGGCGGTCTTTGCGTTCGTCGTCGATGCAATGGACGAGACCGCCGCCAGGTTCTACCAGCACTACGAGTTTGTAACCTGCAGGGACGCGCCGCGGACGCTGAACCTGGGCGGGTTGAATTGGGAGAAGCGCGAGGCGATGGCGTCCGCTTCTTGTTCGTTTCGGATAGCACCGTTCGTCGCTGACGCTTTACGTCAATGCGGGGCGAAGTGACACCTGGTATCGGAAGCAAGCGATCGAAGTACTACGACTGTGTCTTCGAGCAGTCTCGGTGTACGAATTTCAGCTTGGGTTGCCCGTGCGCGCGCTGGCTGACAGCGTACGTCCGCATGACATGTGCCTCCTGCAGCAACTGTGGCATGGCGGCAATTTGTACCCGAGTTCTTCCGGCGGTCCGCCCTGGGCGGTGTCCGACGTCCCAGATGTGCTCGGTATGGTTGGTCGCGTGGTGTCGCGCAGTTACCCGCTTTATTACCCAGCCGAGCGACGGGCTTCCAAGATACGGTAAAAGACCGTACTACTGGCCGACGTGTACTGGAGCATCTAAGCCATGGAAAGTGTCACCCGTTTCGACCTTCAGCTCGAGCAGGACGATAAGGATCTGTTCGCTGAGGCTGCGGCGCTTATGGGCACGAGCATGGCGGGATTTGAGCGCGTAGCCGCCAAAGAGAAGGCGTACGCGTTGCTTGAGCAAGAGCGGCGGCTCACGCTGTCGAGTCGAGATTTCGCCGCGGTGACCGCCGCAATCGACCGGGCCCTGGAGCCGAACGCGGCGCTGCAAGGGGCGCTAGAGTCTGCTCGCACGTCCTTGCGTCGTGCTTGAAGAGCAGCGGCTCGATTCAGTTCATGACTGTGCTGGCTTTTTTTGTGGCGTGCCCGCGCTCGATGAATACCTGCGCAAGTTCGCGAGCCCACATCGTCGGCGCGGTGTATCCCAAACGTATGTGCTCGTAGAGAGTAGGGAAGCGAGTCGTGTGCTGGGTTACTACGCGTTGAGCGCGGCGCAGCTCGAGGTCGCCGCGCTGACCGAAGCGGATCGCAAGAGGCTGCCGCGGTATCCGGTTCCCTGCATCCGCATGGGGCGATTTGCCATGAGCTTGTCGAAGCGCGGCCAGGGCCTCGGGAAATTGCTGATCGGCGCTGCGGTAGACCGATGCCTCAAGACGCGCCAGGAAGTGGCCGCCTATGCGCTGATTGTGGGCGCCAAGGATCGGACGGCAGCGGAGTTTTATGAGCACTACGGATTGGTCCGTTGCCGAGATGCAGCGCAGACATTGCGCCTGCCGCTGTGACAACCCGGAAATCTCAGCGCTGACCGTCACCGTTGCAGGATTGCCGGAGTGTTGGGGTGGAGTTGTCCGCGATTTTGTGCGCACGCAATTAAAACTTGGTTTCCCGCGGATTGCGGCACGCTGTGGAGCGTTGGGTTTTACGCAATCGTCGAAGCTTGGTATCGATGCTGGAATTTGCGATGGGCCGACACCCAGACGTCGATTTCGCACTCCAGCCTCTCGGCGGATTCGGATCCCAAGCGAACTTGACGCGGAAACGAGTCGGCTCGCTCCCGGAGATAAATGTTTCTGCGACAAAATTCAGAGTGCGCCGGACTGCGCCAGGCTCGGCGGTTCGCGTAGGTCAACGCGATCGGCTAGCATCGTCGTAGCGGCAACGCGCGAGGAAGCCGCTCGATCGCGCCGGGCGAGAGGGGCTCAAACTTGGCTAGAATCTACTTTCTAAACTAGTTCTATCTATCTGATAAATAACATATTCTTGTGCCCGGGGTGGTCGCGCGCTGTTACCCGTTTTGTTACCCAGCCATGGCGCCGCCTTCGGCACGAGGGCGCCTGACCCGCGCACATGGCGTTTCCGCTGCCAAGTCTGAGCCGTTAATCGCGCAGTCCCGGTCGATTGCACTACGTGTAGTGCATAGTGCTATTCTCGCTGGTGGAGGTTCCCATGGCCCAGCCACTCTCGATACGCATTGATCCCGAACTCGACGCGCGCCTCGAAAAGCTGGCTAAGAGGACCGGGCGCACGAAGTCGTTCTACATCAAGCAGGCGATCGAAGATCATCTCGAGGATCTAGAAGACCTCTACCTCGCCCAACGTGTCGTGGGGCGTATCGAGTCCGGCAAGGAGCGCGTCGTTTCGCTGAAGGAGCTGGAGCGCGAGCTTGCCGTGGGCGATTGAGTTCGCCGAGAGCGCCGCCAAACAGTTACGCAAGCTTGATGCGCCGGCGGCGCGACGCATTGTTTCTTTTCTGCGCGACCGCGTCGCTTCCGCCGACGACCCGCGAGCTTTGGGAGCGGCTCTCAAGGGCGATGAGCTCGGCCAGTACTGGAAGTATCGAGTGGGTGACTACCGCGTGATCGCGCAGATTTGCGATCGAGAGATCCGGATCGTCGTCGTGCGCATCGGGTATCGGCGCGACGTGTACCGTTAGAATTCGATCAGCGCTGCCGCAAGCTGGTCCTGGCCGCATCGTGACGGCAGGCACGGGAGATTTTGGAAATCGACCCGTCCATGAAAGCGGGTCAGTTCCAGTGGTCGCGGGCAAGGAGGCGGAGAGGGCGATGCTCACGGACTGGCAGCTCGACCTGGACAAGTTGACGCCGGACCTCAACCGCCGCGCCTCCTCGATCGAGTACAGCTCTGGAGTATCCATGCCTCCTACGTCACGCGCCCGATTGCGTTTGGCTAGCCGGGGCATCTGTAGAAAGTTGTCAGAAACTCGGGGGGTTTTAGGACCGACCCGTTGGCAACCAGCGCTGCCTACCTATATATAGTGGGGAATAACATCCGCCACGCCTCTCCCCGGAAGCGCAGCAGGGCGAGTTTTCTGCAAGGGGAGCCAACAAGCAGCGGTGGTTAGTCCGTTAGTTCAGCACTGCGCACAATAACTCTGATCGACCTCCGCCACTGCCGAGACACGCCTATGCCTGACATGGGGTGTGTTGAACGGGAGATAGAGCGATGCGTGGCCAAGTGGATCCCCAGTCTCATCTGTTCAGTTACTTCTCGCCCGAGGAGCGCGTGCCGGCAACGCACCCGCTGCGCTCGATCAAA
>Ga0105046_10002006_pt1 | contig 31868 bp, 22 predicted proteins | sample MAT03_FD_78385 | JGI IMG/M metagenome (GOLD analysis project Ga0105046, IMG submission 78385) | Freshwater microbial communities from Lake Fryxell liftoff mats and glacier meltwater in Antarctica - MAT-03 (megahit assembly) | ecosystem: Environmental > Aquatic > Freshwater > Ice > Liftoff...
CACGGCAAAACAAGCACATGAATCGATAGTTGTTGAGTCCACCGCAAGATTGACAGCCTTCGGCACCGCAACCGCCGCAACCGCCGCAGCCACTCTCTCCATAGTAACCGCCGGACATATCGCAGCCGCCATTGCAACCCATCGCCCCACAACCACCGTCGCAACGTTGCATCTGCGACGCTAGTGGTCCATTGCCGCCGAAGAAACTCGCTTGCTCAACCGCTGAGTAATACTCTTCGGGCGATGGCATCCCGGCTGGCGCGACAAATCCGCTGGCCTCGTAATCCGCTTCGAAGCCAGCGTTTTGCACCTGTGCGTTTACACTGGATTGCAGACTCGCCAACGCGAGTATTGCCAAGAAGGCATGTCGCATCAGGACTCCTAGTCGAGTAGGTACGCTTGGTTCCACCGGTTGACCGGGTATCAATGATCGCATGGCGTTGTTTCTTTGATCTTGCATCACAAGCGTCTCCGCGGCCCCGCCGCCGCCCTTCATGAAGGCCACAAAAATAGGGCGGTGGTCCTAACCGAGCCGCTCCCCCCTCGCATTTTTCATCCGAAGCAATTGACGGAACAATCGCTTCCGTCGGAGTTATCGGCACAATTGATCGTGAGGTTTGGCTAAACACGGCATGACGACAAGGAAAACTTTTTCAGTTCTGACGATTTACCGTTGAGACGACGCAAATTCAGCCTGGTTCTCGCCCGAAACCCCCGCAAACTCGCTAAACTAACGCTGGCGCGGGAGCCATGGTTAATCATTTCAGTAGTCGCGAGAGTCTGAAGGAGTTTTTGAGCGGCTGCCGGATCTATTGGGAGCTTTCTTCGAAATGGATATCCCGCAACCGAAACTTGACCAGGCGTTGCGCATGGTTCAACGAGGTGAAATGCAACCTGACGAAGCCGCTCATTGGTTGCTGCAAAACTCGACTCACTACCACCCGCCGGTTCGCAGTGCAACTCCCGACTCGATGTCCGTTGCTGAGTTGATGCGAGATCTTGGATCTCCGCCGCTTGATATCCAACGGGATTGGGATCAGCAGGTAGCACGGTTGGGTCAATCCTTTCTACGCACTTTCGGGGTTCCTCTCTGCGAGCTCTCTGCGTCTGACCTACGGATTGATGCCGATAACCGCTTATCCTTTACGCCAAGTTTTATTGAACGCTTCGCTGCAAACAACCAATCCAATCAGATCGAAATAACTCGGCAAACGGCACCCGCGCTCTCGCCGAGTCGTCGGGGAAAGAGCCAGCAAGCAAGCGACAGAAAATCTGACGACGGAAGCCGAGTATCGGGTGTATCAAAGTCGTCGAGTTTTTTCGCACGCCGACGACGGCTGGTTTCGACCATCATTTATGGTGCGGCGTTCGGACTGCTGGGTTTGACATTTTACCTGTTGTTGCCCAAAGCCAGTTCTGAGATCGCGACGGATACGACCAGGGAGAGAGCGATTTTGCAGTCTTCAGCAAAACTTAGTTCAGTTTTTTCACCAACCACTGAACCGTCTTTTCGCAACTCGGCAACCGAGTCAGAAGCGCTCGACTCGGAACCCGATAACGTTCCCCTGGAAACGATCGAGGTACCGGCCGAACCGGCAAAGCAAGAGGAGCAATCCCGCGCGACGATGGGCTTGGACTCGTTCGCAGGAGGCAACTGGGGTAACGCGTCTGAATTACTTCCCGAAGCAACTTTCAATGCGAGCCTTATTGAACCCAGCGACGACGATGATTCGAGCAGCGATGAAATGAGTTCGACCGATTCGCCAGAAGTTCCTTTGTCGATCATCGTTGACTTACCAACCGCAGTTGAGGGCGATACGGCGGCCTCGATGGCAGACGATGCACCGGATTCGCCGACCAGCGTGGCTCACGGCAATACGTCCATTGTGTTGCCACCGATACCCTCGCGGGCGATGGCCGAGCAAGGTATTGAATCAGTGGTACTAGCTGAGCGGAAACCAAAAAGCCTTGCGATTACGTTTCCTGTGGATTCTGGCCTGACGGTCGAAGTGGAGGATCAACAATGGTTGGTCAAAGACAAAAAAGACCAAACGGTCGTTGGGCTATTCGTTCCAGGTGAGACAGACCTTCGTTTCCGATGGACCGACAACGCCATCTCTCGTCCGGTTGCCAAACAGCTTGCATCCGGCTCGATGCAGACTTCCGCAGATGACGGATTGACAACAAAAATTTATCTCCGCCCCGTCGTCAATGCACCTGCGTGGCCGATCGATATCACGACCGGAGATGCGAAGGCGGCGTGGCCGATCGGCGTCTCACCACCGCTAGGGCCTTCTAAGCTGAGTATTGGATTCGAGCTACCTAAAACGATCCTCCAGTCTTGGATTCAGCCTTACGATCCCAATAAAATTCGTCGCTGCCAGTCGATCGCTGAGTTTACGCTTGATGCGGATCCGACGATTGCAGTTCGCTCGAGAATTGACGTTCGCGTCGGGACTCGAATTACGCTAAGAGTTCGCCACGCCGCCCAATTGGACAAGGAATTTCCGTGGCAAATGATTTCAAGCAACCGGGTTCAATCAGCAGCTTCTCAGATTGGTACCCAACTTGCTCGCGCCGCCAATGAACAAAACGAATTGAAGTCGCTTTCCTACAAAGCGGGAGCGTCCGAGAAGCGAGTGATCACTGCGCGAAGAGAGATGATTGACCAAGCTGTTGTTAAGCTTCAGTCGCTAAGCAAACGCCTTACGCAGTATGAATCTCTTCTGACTCAGCTTCAACGTGACTCATATTTAAATCTTCGACTTGCCGTCGATTGGTCCGAAAGTGCGGATGTCGCAAGTCAAACGATTTTCGAGATGACTCCGCAGGTCGAAATGAAGCCTGAAAGCTCGGATCCTGCGAAATGACGATGGCGAGAACGAACGTCAGTAATATCGCGGAATAAACCAATGGATGCACCGAACTGATGCGATCAAGGAGTGACGTCGCACCAACGGGTTCGTAAGCATGCTGAAAAGCGATCCACTGGTTGATGCTACGCTGGGAATTGCTCGTCATCGCTGCCCAGTCTTCTGCTCTTTCCCAGCCGTTAATCGTGCGTCGCCAACCTGCCGGTGCTACGTCTGCAATAGAATGGTTGCCGTTTTGGGCGGAGACGAACCTCAACCGGAGTTCGACGCCACCTAAGAAGGCAGCGGCGAAGACGACGCTGGCCATTAGCCACCACCCGGTGAACGGTTGACGCTGTCGATAGGTAGAAGAGATTTGCACATCTGGTTAGCATCGCAAATGGCATGTCAAGAAGCATCCGGAACCGAATCAATCACTTGGAAAGCGAATAATCCCGGGCATTAGTCGACATTTTTCTATGACGCATGCTTCATACCTCTGGGGCGATGTGGCGATCTTGGTTCGTTGACGTTGTCATTTTGCAACAATGTTGCTGATCGTCATCGGGACAGCCGCTTCTATCTGTAACGATTGATCATGGATCGACTCAGCTTCTGAAATTATTGCGGTACTCACTGCGGTTGAGGCTGCCTTCGTAAAAAAATGACCTATGGTTGCCATGTCGAGAGTTGTCGGAACTTTTTAAGTGCAAGTGCCGGCGGCTACGAGTCAATCGTAATTTTGGTCACTCATCAAGACGCACATTGAGCGAAACCTATATGGCAACAGCAACTACTGCCCAGTCATTGGAAGAAATTTTTCATGACAAGATGCTGCCAGCGCTACCACACAGCGCGATCACGCTTTTGCAGCTATCTCAAAATGCGCAAGCAGGTCCAGCAGAGTTTGCGCGGCCTATCGAGGCCGATCCAGGGCTGATGGGGCAGGTACTTAAGTTCGTAAATTCTTCTTACTTTGGGTTCACCAGAGAGATTACCAGCGTCCACCAGGCACTGACGTTGGTCGGGACGAGACCGATTACCAATTTCGCGCTCTGGAACGCCGTCTTCAGCGTCATTCCGAACCCGAAGTTTGGTCCGTTTGACTTGAAGCGTCTTTGGCAAGACTCACTTCGGAGGGCAATCTTCGCACGACGACTCGGCAAAGCGATCGCTTTGCCTGAGGCCGAAGACCTATTTGCCGGTGCGCTTTTGCAAGACATGGCTATCCCATTGCTGCTTAAAGAGATGCCAGCACAGTACCAAGAACTGCTAGAACGCCGCTGCAAGGAATCTCGCAGGCTGAGTGGCCTTGAGAAAGAATGCTTTGGATGGGATCACGCGGATGCCGCTGCTTTGCTTGCCGAAAAATGGAAGCTGCCGCCAGGATTCGTAGACTTGATTCGTCACCACACACAGCTAGAAGACTTGCTCACACAGGGCCCGGCATTGCGTGGTAGTGTGTGTGTTGCATTGGCATCGTTGCTGCCAAGTTGCAGTGATTCGCAGTGGGATGAGCAATCCCTTTTCACTAGCGCGTTTAACCAACTTGTTGGGTTGTCTAGCGTCGGTTTGAAGCCGTTATTGGCACAGGTCGACGAAGACTCCGCTAGCTTCGCACCATTGTTAAGACTGCCCGCACCAGCAGAAACGCTCGTCCAATTCGTTTCTTGAAAGTTGTTAACGACTACTTATAAATAAGGCTCTTCCGCAGAATCTGTGGGTAGATTCATATTGGTTTTCAGTAGCTTTTCAGGGTTGGCACAATCTTGATGTCTTCGCCGATGCTGAATCCAGGGTTCCGGATTTTTTCAGGCATCCGCTCCTGAGTCCAATGATATTTTACATCTGACATTGCCGAGCGATACAATCAATGTACCGGGAAAAACGGACTAGGCTCTGCGGGGACGCTGGCCCAGGAAGGGATATCTCGGTCGATAGCGCGCCAATGGTGAGCACAGCCTCGGCAAGTCTTTGCTCGCCGAGACTGCCTTTCAAAAGCCTATTGGACGCAGCAGTTTATACCTAAAAAATCCATCTCTAAACTGAAGGTGACTTCCAACCATGATGTTTTCGTTCAAAAATTCCGTTATTTGCTGACGAAAACTCATTCTTAAGCAGGTTTGTAGCAAAGATTCTGCGGAAGAGCCGAAGCATAAAAAACGCCTATCTGGGTTCAGATAGGCGTGTGCGGTTTATACAGTTTCGAGTTGCTGTGCGATTCGTCTTATTCGGCGATTCGTCTTATTCGGCGGGCAGAACAACTGCGTCGATGACGTGGATGATACCATTACTGCACATGATGTCGGTCTTCACGATGCCCGCTTTGTCTACCTTCGCTCCGCCAGCACCGCTGCTAACGGTTAGCTTATCGCCTTGCAGTGTTGTAAGTGTATCGTTCTGAAGTACCTTGGCAGCCGGATAGCTGCCCGATACGACGTGATACTTAAGAATTGCGGCCAACTTTTCTTTGTTCTCTGGCTTGAGAAGAGTTTCAACCGTTCCCTTTGGTAATGCCGCGAATGCTTCATCCGTCGGTGCGAAGACCGTGAAAGGACCTTTGCCACTCAGGGCCTCGGCCAGACCAGCGGCCTTGACCGCAGCGACCAAAGTCTTGAACTTACCTGCACCGATTGCGGTTTCGACGATGGTCTTTTCAGCAACTGCGGTGTCTGCTGCCATCACAGGACTGACCATTAGTGATAACGCCGCGACGAACATCATAAACTTCTTCATTTTCAAATCCCAATACTTGATTAATTCGCCGCTTTTGGTTTCAGAATGGAGGGGACGGACATGCGGCGGCAGGTCGCATACTCCGAGCCTCAGTGTAGGCCTCTGGCAAGTGTACATTCCAATTTTTTGCAAAGTTAAAGCTTAAGACGACAATAGCATTACGATGCTGTCTGCCGCAGATGCGGAGCCGCGAAAGTCTTGGTTTAGCTTGGCGAAATGATCGCATTGCATTTGCGTTTGGGCGTTGTTCAAAAGCTCTGACAGAGATGATGCCACTCCTTTGACGTTCGCTGGACTGTGTTTCCACGGCTTGTTTTTGAGAACTTTTCCTGCTTCAAGTCGATAGACGCACTCTGCGTTGTGGTATTGATCGAAGGCCATTGGGCAGACAAGTTGGGGACAACCTGTTGAGAATGCAGCCGCGGTTGTACCAATGCCGCCATGATGGACGATCGCCGCGCATTTTCGAAGGGTTGCGTCGAGGTTCACGTAGCCAACTGCGGTCGCATGTTCGGGCAAGGTGTCAGGCAATTGGCCTTTCTGTGAGGTCGCTAATATGCATGTTCGTCCAAGCATTCGGGAGGCTTCAATCGCATTGAGAAAGAAGTCTCTTGCGTGTCGGTGAGCCGTTCCGGGAGTAAAGAAAATCGACCTGCGAAAGTCTGTCGCGGACGAAAACGATGCACGGTAATTTGCGAGATCTTCATTGGATTTTTCCATTGGAAAACCGCAGGTTCGCCAAATCCCCGAGCAGGGCGGACGTGTATTTCCAAACCACGAAGGATAGAGGCCTAGGACCATATCGGGCGATAGCCACCAACGGTCAAGAATTCGGGAGACGGATTTCAGTCCAAGGCGACTGCGTACCTTGTTCACCGAAGGTGCAAGAAATCGGTCGGCGATCAAGTAGTCTGCCATTGTATATGCAAGCGAGACTAGCCAGGGCGGTCTTCGCGGCTCCAGCCACCACGGTGACAGCCGCGGCGGGTTCTCGGCGCTGCGGACGATCGCCGGGGATAGCTGGACGCTTACCAACGGCGTCGTCGGATCGTGATCGCGAAAAATTCGAGATGCGAAATCTAGTGGGTGAGCGACAAGAACCGTGCGTCCAGGTCGCAGATGTTTCTGGATGACCGCTAGATGGGGTTCAATGAATTTGCCGGCCGCATTGCATAACACTGCTTTTGCTCCGGTCATCGGTCTCCACACGTTTGGGTCTTCGAGCAATTCATCGAACTCGGATTGCGAGATCAATGCCTCTGTTTGAAGTCCCTTCGCTTGAGCTAGTTCCGCGTAAGTTTCCGCAAGTGAAATCACCACATCAAAACCGCGCTGCGTCAGTTCATGACCGATGCCTACCATCGGATTGACGTCGCCACGCGAACCGGGGGCTGAGAGAATTGCGATTGGGCGTTCAGCGGTTGATGTCATACTCTGCTAGTTTGCGATACGCGGTTGCGCGGCTGATCCCGAGCAACTCGGCTGCGTCTGGAACGCTGCCACCGGTGCGTTCAAGTGCCTTGAGGATCAATCGTCTCTCCCACTGATCAATTCGCAGCGTATCGAGTTCTGCAACTCCCGCATCGTGCAACCCAAGATCGGATGCCAAGATTTCGGGGTCGTCGGCCATCACTACGGCACTATCGATCACGTTGCGAAGTTGTCGTACGTTGCCCGGCCATGCGTAGGCCAGCATCCGGTCTCTGGCTGAAGTGGACAATTCAAGTTTCAAGCGATGATGTTCGACGCGAAAATGATCAAAGAAATGCTGAATTAGAACGGAGACGTCTTCTTCTCGATCTCGCAACGGAGGTACGAGTAACTCGAAAACACTCAGTCGATAGAACAGATCTTCGCGAAATCTTCGCTCTCGAACAAACTCGGCAAGATCGCGATTGGTCGCCGCAATGACACGCACATCGACGAAAATTTGTTGGGATCCGCCGACGGGTAAGAACGGGTGACCTTCCAGGATACGCAGTAACTTTGCTTGGGCTTCCAGTGTCAACTCACCCACTTCATCGAGAAACAAAGTTCCGGTATGAGCCTGTTGAAACCAGCCCGTGTGGTCGGTATCTGCTCCGGTAAATGATCCTTTCTTATGGCCAAACAATTGGCTTTCGACGAGGTCTCGTGGGATCGCGGCACAATTGACCGTCAACATTGCCCGTTCGCCTCGCGGGCTTGCGCGGTGGACAGCTTGTGCCACCAGTTCTTTTCCGACGCCACTTTCGCCTCGGATAAGAACCGAGCCGCTGGCGCGTCCCACGCGAGCGATTTTCTCCTTCAGTTTTTTAATCGGTGCGCTAGTGCCAACGATCTCATTGGTTTCTCCATTGCGGTCGGCGCTGCGTTTGTTTGCTGCCTTGAGATTGCCTGTTTGATTCGCGCGCGAGATCGCCGCACCGAGAAGGCGTCCTGACGCGACGGCAAACTCAAAATGATCGGGGATAAATCTCGACTGAGTTCGATAAAGATGCAGAACGCCAACGATGCTCTCGCCGTGCGTTAGCGGGACACAGATCGCGTCGGACCACGGGTTGTCGCCGAGGTCACTGTCAACTGAGTCCTTTACCCAAATGGCTTCGCCATCGCGAATGACTCGTTTAGCTAGTCGGCGATCCAGCTTAAGAGCTGCGGCGGCTTCGGGAGGTTGTACGCGCTGAGGCATCAAACGACCGTCACCCAAGTCAACCGAGAACCCGACGATGTCGGCTCCCGTTCGATTCTTGAGAAGATCAATCGACATATCGATCACTTCATCGCCACTGTCGCGACCAAACAATTGCAAACTGAGCGAATAGAGATCGATCAACTGACTAACAAAGATGTTGTCACGAAGAGCCTCAAGTGCCGAGAACGATTCTTCGACCGTTGCCGGCGCGTTCATGTCGCGATCGAGAACAATCGTCTGCGAGTTCGAGTCGTTGGCGAGTGCGTCGTCCGATTCAACAAGCACAAGGTCGGTGCTGCCGACCGCGATCATGGAACCGTCAAGCAACATGGCATGATCGGTTTTTTGGCCGTTGACGAGCGTTCCATTGCGACTCCCGGTATCACGAAGTTGCCAGTTCCCTTCTTCAAAATAGATGACAGCGTGAAATCGGCTGCTTACCGGGTCTGGCAGCATGATTTCACAACTGTCGCCTCGCCCGATGTGCATGGGACGAGTTGGATCAAGAGGATACTGTCGTCCCGATTGTAAACCCGACCGTACCTGAAGATACGAGACCATATTTCCGCGTCTGTTAACTGACAACTTTCCGAATGGCTTTGACAGTATAGCCCGTGACGACCGTCGCGTTGAGGCTAACCAAACAAACTTGCGCTAGCATGAACTCGGAAAAAAGGCGACGCGTTCCTGCCATCGATCGTGGTTGGCTGAGCAGCGGCGTCTCAACCCCTTCATTTTCCTCGAAAATCAGATCTTCAAGCCAGTTTTAATGAGCAAGCCCCGACTTTTTGTGGTTTGCCTAATTTGAGAATGATGCGTAATCGCCGAGATCCTGTAGCTCGACTCGCGTTTTTAGGCTGTTCGGGGGACGGTTCCGCGAATTGGGGTCTCGGCTTAGAATTTATGCGGCACTGGAGCCGTGGATACATTCGCAAGGTTGTCAATTGGCAAATTTTGCGGTAAGCCTCGAACCTTCAGCTAACGATATCTCAACCCTTCCCGTGTTTTGTTTGGACTTCACGATCATGTCCGCGTCGACCCTATCCCAGCGAATTTTTAACTTTTCCCCCGGCCCAGCGGTTTTGCCCGTTTCGGTGCTCAAGGAAGTTCAAGACGAAATGATGTGTCTACCGGGCGCTGGTTGCTCGCTGCTGGAAATGTCGCATCGAGACAAGCAGTTCCTCGACATCTTGCACGGAGCCGAAGCGTCCCTGCGTTCGCTGCTAGGTGTCAGCGACGAGTACGCGGTTCTTTTCCTTCAAGGTGGTGCCCGACTTCAGTTTTCCATGGTCGCCGCCAACCTGCTTCGTGGGACCGGTAAGACCGCAGAGTACCTTTTGACCGGCTCGTGGGGAAAATACGCGATTCAAGAAGGTGCAAAGGAAGGCGACGCCAAAGCCATCTACGATGCAAAGGCAAAAAATTACAACGTCGTTCCGACAGCCAGTGAATATAAGGCATCTTCTGATGCCGCCTATCTTTACTACTGCAGCAACGAAACGATTCAAGGCGTACAGTTCGCGTCCGAACCAGCATGCTCAGCAGGAGTTCCTCTGGTTTGCGATGCATCGAGCGACTTTCTCTGTCGTCCGGTCGATATGCCAAAGTATGGACTGCTCTACGCATGTGCGCAAAAAAATGCCGGCCCGGCCGGAGTCACCGTTGTGATCATTCGCAAGGATCTACTCGATCGAGCGTCAGAGAATCTTCCCGGGTATCTGATTTACAAGAATCACGCCGAGAATGATTCCGAGTGGAACACGCCGCCAACGTTTGCGATTTATGTACTTGGGAAGGTCGCCAAGTGGATCGCGAATGACATCGGTGGACTCGCAGCGATGAAATCCCATAATCAGAAAAAGGCGGCGACTCTTTACGACGTGATCGACAGCAATGCAGGATTTTACCAAGGCCATGCCGAGCAATCGTCTCGTTCTTTGATGAACGTCACGTTCCGTTTGCCAAGTGACGAATTGCAAGCGTCATTCCTGAAAGGCGCACAGTCGCATGACCTTGGCAACCTCGCCGGACATCGAAGCGTCGGTGGCATTCGCGCGAGTATTTACAACGCGATGCCAATGGAAGGCGTTGATACGCTGGCGTCTTACATGCAAGATTTTGCTATCAAGAATGGATAGAGACGAGACTGCAAATCCAACGCAAGTGTTCGAACTCCTGGGCACCGTCCCGTACCAAAGAAACCACACTTTTCAATAGATAAGACATTTCCATGTATCGCATCCTTGTCCTTGACTCAATCGCGCAAGAAGGCCTTGATATCCTCGATAGTGCCGAAGGTGTTCAATATGAAATACGCACAGGCTTGAAAGGTGAAGAGTTACGAAAGTCGCTCAACGAATTCGATGGCGCGATCCTCCGCAGCGGTGTAAAGATTACTCCTGAATCGCTGGAAGGGAATACGAAGCTGAAAGCGCTCGTTCGTGCCGGCGTCGGCACCGACAATATCGATAAGGCGTCAGCAACCCGGCGCGGCATCGTGGTGATGAATACACCAGCGGGCAATACGATCAGCACCGCAGAGCATGCCTTTGCGTTGATGCTTGCGATGAGCCGCAACATCGCTGCGGCAAATCAGAGCTTGGTTGAGGGGCGTTGGGATCGCAAAGATTACATGGGCACGCAGTTGGCCGGTAAAACCCTTGGCATTGTCGGAATGGGACGCATCGGGCGAGAAATGGCAACTCGCGCGATCGCGTTTGCGATGAAGGTAATCGCTTACGATCCGTTCTTGACCGACGAACAAGCCGCTGCGCTGGGCGTTCGCTTGTCACCGACGGTTGATGCGATGCTTCCGGAGCTAGATTATTTGACCGTTCACACGCCGCTTACCCCCGAAACCAAGGGGCTCATTGGTCTCAAGCAGCTCGAAATCGTGAAGCCCGGCCTGCGATTGATCAATGCCGCGCGAGGCGGGATTTATGATCAAGATGCGATGGTCGAAGGGCTGAAGAGTGGCAAACTAGGCGGAGTCGCGTTGGACGTTTATGAGAACGAGCCTTGCACGGACAGTCCGCTTTTCGGAATGAAGAATGTTATCTGTACGCCACACTTAGGGGCCAGTACAGAAGAAGCCCAAACACAGGTTGCCGTCGAAGGCATTCATCTATTGTTGAACTTCTTGCGAACCGGCGAGATCCGTCACGCGGTCAATGTGGCTTCCCTCGATCCAAAAACCCTCGCGGAACTTCGAGGCTATCTGGACGTCTGCCACAGGCTTGGGTTGTTGCTAGCTCAGTGGCACGGCGGGGGCATTGATAAAGTCACTCTTACCTATCGTGGCGAGATTTCGGGACGCGATACGAGGATGCTTAACAACGCGTTCTGTGCCGGACTTCTTGAAAGAGTCCTCGGCGACGAGATCAATATCATCAATGCCGAGATGTTGCTTCACGAACGCGCGATCGACTTGAGCGAACAGAAGCATCGTGAGATGTCAGCATTCGCATCGAGCATAACGGCCGAGGTGTCTGGCGGCGGTCGCACGGTCCGCGCCGGCGGCGCAATGCTTGGTAATAATATGCCAAGATTGATTATGGTCGATGGCTATCGTTTGGAATCATTTTTGGACGGATCCTTGGTCGTGTTTACGCATCAAGATGTTCCAGGAATCATCGGCAAGATCGGTACCGTGTTTGGAACTCACAACGTTAACATCGCTCAGATGGCTGTGGGACGAGATAGCGATTCCCCGGGTGGAAAAGCGATCGGGGTTCTCAATCTTGATGGCAAGGTCCCTGCGATTGCGCTCGAAGCACTGGATGCTGTTGAAGGAATCCACGCGACCAAGTTGATTGAACTTCCACTGGCAGGCAAACTGCCTCACTGGTTGGCTTGATCTTTACGGCACCATGACGCTCGCCCAGTAAGTTCGCTTTCGGTCGGCTCTGGTGCGAGCATCTTCAAGCATGAAGTCGACCGATCCGTCGAATTCAAAGTTGACTCGTCGAGACCGATAAAGAAGCGAAACCGTCTGGTCCATTTCAATCCCCATTTTCGGGCACAAGTAGACCAAGAACCTTTCGGCTGGTCCCTGATTGACACGTATCTGATTTTTTTCGCCGACCGATGCAGATATCTTGCTTGCGCGAATTCGCTTCGCTTGACCCCAAAGAACGGGATCGATCGCTACGCCCTCGATCATTTCTGGTATCTCAAGCCACCAAAAAAACTGATCTCCGTTACGCATGGATGACGCTTCGATTTTCTGCGGTGGGTCGCCTCGAACGTGAGTCGCGACACGCATCCAATCAAACATATTGTGAATCTCTTCGTAAAACGCTTCACCGCCTCGCCCTCGATACATGATTACCATCGCGTCGAATCCGGGGGCCATGTAGTCGTCCAATACATCCCCGTTTTTCACAAGTGGGGCTGGGGCTCCGGCAATCTCGCCAAACACCAAGTAACTGGGAATGTGCGAAGCATTGACGTTGTAATGACGAATGTAATTCGTCGGTTCACCGCTTATGCAAAGCATTCCGGCCCATAAATCCGGGTGCGATACGGCAATGTCCCAGGCGGCAGTACCTCCCGCGCCAAGTCCCGCAAGAAATACGCGATCGGAATCGATCGAGACTCGCTTCATCGCATCTCGCAGTGCTGCCATCACTTCAAAGTGTTCTCGCGGTGTCGATTCGTAGCCACTTTGCCCGTCCCTTGTCCACGCTGGCGCAACCACGACGAAGCCATGGCGAGCCCCTTGTCCCAGACGAGTTGAACCGTCGTCCGATGGCGTCCCCGACCAGTAATCCAGTTGACCTTCGGGCGTACCATCCATCGGATGAAGAGCCACGATGCATGGATATTGTCGCAGCGGGTTGTACTCAGGAGGTAACTGGAGCAGATAATCACCCGCGACACGGCCAGTCGTCTTTTCATCGATCAGGTACATGCCCTGGACCGTTTCGTTTTTCCCTTCGTCGGGCAGTGACAACGGTGGCGGAAGCAACGGAAGGATCTTCTCAACGTAGTTGGGCTCTGCGCCTTCTAAACCACGAAGCTTCTCCAAGATTGCCTTTCGAGTTGCCTCATCCTGGGTTCCGAGGTACTCGAAAACTAGGGATCGGACTTCGATCAGAGACACAGCGACAGAAAGATTCGTTAAACCCGCGCCAGGTCCGAGCAACCAACCTCCGACGGCCAATGCAATTCGTGTATCGACAGGAGTGTTTTCAATGCCTCCCAAACGGGAGTAGTCATTCAGTCTTGCGAGCGTATCGAGTGAAAGCGAGCCATCGATTTCGTCGGCAAGCGTCAGTAAAGTTATCTTCGTTTCGCCATCCACTAAGCCATCAATCTGAGTTCGCAACTGAGTCACCAGCCGACGACCTTCAGCGACTCGTACCTCCATCGAATCGAGCGCATCCTGCACCTCTAAGCGAGTTGCACGTGCGACATCGGCCAAGGGGAAGCTTTTTAAGATCGAAGTCGCGAGCTGATACTGCCCAGCATCTCGACGAAGCCTAACCTCTTCGAGCAATTGCGAGCCTTGGCGCTGAACCAACGCCTGCAACTGGGTCACCAGGCGGGGTTCGTCCGGGAAGTCCCTAATGGCTCGCTCAAGTTCCGCGTGTGCGTCGCTGAGTCGCTGGGCCTCGATGTAAAGCCGAACTACTTCGAGCCTTCGATCATAATTATCCTGATCAATTCGCCGAGCAAAGATATTCCGAAGAACGTCACTAGGAATCGAATCGGTCGCGACACGCATGTCCCAAAGGTAAGAGGGCGTTGACTTTAAGCCTTCAATCTTTGTGTACCGAGAATTGACTTCTGTGATTCCCTGGATGATCGAAAGCGGGCTACCTTCAGGGCCGCGAACGTTCACCATTCGTCGACCATAGTCATTGAATGGTGACATGCCTAAAATCGGACCTAATCCAGCAACAATCTTGCCGCCCAGTGGAGCGGGTTGCCAGAATTCGATTTTCTGAGACGGGCCTTCAACGGCAGTTGCTTCCGCGACCATCGATGACTTGTAAACATAAGTCCGACGAAGACCGTCATCGATCATCCAAATCGGTCTTACATCAACTTCACCAGTGCCGGCGCCGGCAGAAAAAGCGTTCTGGTTCAGCGACGCAATCTCGAGAACCGATCCCCTGCGAATCAAGCCTGAACGCAATCGGACTTGTTGCTCAGCTTGCAACGGCATGCAAGCGAGTATCAACAAGATTATACCGACGGTGCCGAAGTGCTTTGCCATTTGCAAACAACCGAAACAAGTTCGCCGACTGAGGTCAGTTGAAGCGTCCAAACGAGGAAATAAGAGTCCGGTACCATTTGCCAGGAACTGGCACTTCGGGAGCCTCGCACAAACGGTACCCGGCACTTATTTCAAGCTCGAAAATTTATCTGCCGCTGAAAAATTTCTTGAGCGCATTGTCCGCAGCTTCTCGGGAGTCATCCGTTAGCGCCTTTTTGCTCGACGATGGCAGTTTCCCGGGCGCCTTCTTTTCGGGCTTCGCAAGCTTCTGAAGCTTGGGGTCGTCGCCTGATAGCTCTCCGCTTTCTTCGTCAGCGGGTTTTTCAATCGTGTCAAAACGAAACTGCCGAGTATCAGGATCGGATAGCTTTCTCACGCGATCAATTTGATCCGCTTCATCAAGCCAGCTATTCACATCGATCGCTTCAAAACGACTGCCGTCGGCTGACTCGACCGTGCGAGCAGCTGCGTCTCCAACGTTCTTTACCTCAGGACGCTTCGCTGCTTGTAGCCCATATTCGATGCAGACTTCGAATTCAAGTTTCCCGACTTGAAGTTTGTCGCCAGCGGCGAGAATTTTCGCTTTGTCGGGAGGAAGGCGTTTTCCGTTTACAAACGTCCCATTTCTACTATTCAGATCTTGAGCAAGGACTTTATTGTCGCGAATAACCAAGATACAGTGCTTACGACTTACCGACTCGCTCTTCGGGCGGAGATTACAAGTCTCGCCTCGGCCGATCACAAACTTTTCTGTGCTGACAGAAATCTCAGTCCCAGTATGGCTTCCGGCCATTACCTTTAATCGTACCTTCATCGAATCCCCTTTTCCTTGACCACCCTCTGTGTCGCCGCATATCTTCCAAACGCGAATCCACGCTTGGTTGCAAATAACAATTCCGCTGAATAATGCCGGTCACAAAACATGACCCAAAACCCGAAACGACTTGACAAAGAAGAAAGCAAAGAACTTAAGAAACCGATTCTCTGAGCCGTCAATTGTATATGGCGAAAACAAATTGCCTATCCCAAGTTTGGGTGATTCGGCGACTTAAGTAACCATAAGTGACACCCAGCAGAGGATGGTTTCACATAGCTTTGTTGCACGGGCCCCCTTAAGTTACCGTTTTGATGTCCAAGAATCGCAACCGAAGCGTTCACGATGCACTTCGTTCGCGGTATCCAGTTCCTCCGAACTCAGCGATCCTTCCGACCAATCGGACGACAAAGTAACGCCGATCTCGGTGGCGACCTTGTTCGTGATTCTCAAGTTCAACTGATCCCACCACGATCCGATCTGGGTCTCACCGGTATTATTATGCAGCGGAAACGTCTCGGCGTCTGTCGTACCCCCCGACAGTTCGATTAATCCTGGCAACTGAGGGGATGCTTGGGAGGTTGAGAGGAGAAGACTGCCATGTTGCAACAGCCCCACGTTGCTTCTGCGCTGCGCGCTTCCACAAACCTTATAGCCACTGAGAACGAGGTCATGCTCAGTTCTTCGCTGGAAGCAAAGGAATGGTTCACGATCGACCGACTGAATTGAGGGGATGCCAAAGCGAGTTACGGTCACGCCGAATTCGGTTAACGAGGCGATAATGCACTCGTGAACTGCTTGATACAGGTTGGTGGAACCACCTGCGGTTTGCGTTGCATGGGGCACCGTTAGGCTGTAGGTCAATTCGCGGTCGTGGACAATCGCTCCTCCGCCCGTTGCCCTGCGAACCAGATCCAAACCCTGGCTTTCTGGGTGCATTGCGCGATCCTGGATCGATTGGAAGTAACCGAGTGATAAGGTCGGCTGGGACCATCGATAGAATCGTAATGTTGGCCGGTCATTGGTACGAAAAGCCGCGAGTATGGCCGCATCGACGGACATGTTCCAAGCACCAAGTGCTGGTTCGTCGATGATCAGCCTTCCGTTCACTAAGCTTCTTCGCTGCATTGCTTTTCATAGTCCGCATGACTGAGCAATTTGGCCAGTGCGGAATCGTCGGCAAGTTTGACCTTAAGTATCCATCCAAAATCATACGGATCTTCTTTTAGACCTTCCAGATTCTCCGGCAAGTCTTGGTGTACTTCGACGATCTCACCATCGACGGGGCTGTAAAGCGGACTGACCGCTTTGACGGATTCAACTTCACCAAACTCCGTTCCCGCCGTGACTTTGGTTCCGACGCTGGGCAAATCCATGTACACCAAGTCGGTCAGTTGTTCGATCGCGAATGAAGATATGCCGATAGTGGCGAACTTCTGTCCATCTTGAATCGAGACGTCTGCCCACTCATGGGTCTTGGCGTACAACAAACGACTTGGGCTGCGACTCATGATTGCTCCTGGATCGATGTGATCCTGATAAAGATTTAACTTGGGTTGATTGAATCGATACGAGACATCTTGCGATTAGCCGACACGATAAAATGGCAGCGGTGTGGTCCTTGCCGACTGTGTGGTGCCACGATTGTCGATGCGCAGTTCTTCTGTACTCATTCCTGACGTAGTGTTAATCACTCGGCTTTCCACCAATGCCATTGCGATCGGCCTTCCCAGTGTAGGAGACGGTGCTCCGCTGGTCACGATTCCGACCGGATTGTCGCGGGCATCGAGCACGGTGCAGCCTTCACGTACTGGTCGTTTCCCATCGAATTCGAGGCCTATTCTTCTTCGAGAAGGGCCGGTGACAGCGACCTCACGCAACGCGTTATCGCCGATGAAGGACCGATCGTTAAGATTGCATGCGAACGACAACCCGGCTTCGATCGGATTAATATGTTCACTCAGTTCATGCCCATACAGCGGCATTGCAGCTTCAAGGCGCAGCGTATCACGTGCTCCCAATCCTGCGGCTTTGAATCCGACACCGCGTCCGGCAAGCAGGACATTTTCCCAAATTCGAGTCGCTTCTTCGGCTCGCACGATTAACTCAAAGCCGTCCTCACCCGTGTAGCCCGTTCGCGTGACAATGACCGGCTTGCCAAACTGTTCCGTGATCAAGCCGCGGTATCGTTTAAGTTTATCCACCTTCGCTTTGAACAACCGCGAAGTCACTTCAACCGCTTTGGGTCCTTGAATGGCAATCATTGCGGTCAGTTCGGTGCGATCCGACATGGTTACCGTTGGGAAATCGGCGACGTGCGGCGTGATCCACTGGATGATCTTTTCGCGATTAGAAGCATTGACGACCAACAAGTGAAAACGCCGCTGGCTTGGAGTCTCCAGGTGACTCACAAGAACGTCATCTAAAACTCCCCCCTCTTCGTTGCACATCAACGAATATCGAATACCGCCAATCGGCAAATCAGACACGCGCCGGGTCAATAAGTGATCGAGCAAGTGTTCGGAACCCTCGCCATCAAAACGGAGTCGACCCATATGAGAGACGTCGAATAACGCGGCAGCAGTCCGACAGGCTTGGTGCTCAGAGACGATTGACTCATATTGAACCGGCATATCAAAGCCGGCGAACGGAACCATACGTCCACCCGCATTGACGTGCCATTGATGCAGGGGTGTTATAGCGAGCGATGGAGGATACACGATTGCGTCGGCCAAAATGCCAGGGAACAGTTGCGAACGCAGAACGCCTTCGTCGCACCAAACCAGTCTAACTAAGCAGCCCGCGCTGAAAAGCCCCGGCCCGTATGATCAAACCGAGCGTTCAAACCATCAATTGGCCTGTCGGCGCTGCGTCTTTGCCATTCAGGAGCTTCTCCAAAGTCGCGTTTGGATGCATCACGAACCAAGCGGCGGCCAAGATCAATAGGATTCCAAAACTTGCCCAACCACGGCGATAAACGGTACGGCCGAAAACTTGACCCTCACCGACCGGCACGGGCGCGACAGGCGCAACAGCAAGACCATAAGTTTCGGCCAAATCAACCGCGTTGATGAGATTGACGACCGGCACACCCCGCTCCAAAAACTTCAACGCCGCGCAGTCCTTGACTCCCGTCAGATCGGCAGTCGGGAGAATCACCCCATCGCCAAAAACAGCATTTCCCTTGGTGCCACGTACGGAGGCATAACCCCCACCTACGTTTATGTACGCTTTAAATTTTTCGCCATCGGCAGCCGCGTCATACAGCCGCATTCGCTCTCGGACCGACGCGACCAGCGTCTTTTCTCGTAACAGCGGCGACTGACTTCGTTCTACAACATTCACCAGCGTCGCAAGAACATCGTCGGTCATGCCAACGCCACGATCCCCGACACCACCTAAAGAGACTGCGATGCTTCGGTTTGCAATCAAACCTTTTTCAAACAAATGCTTTTCCATATCGGGCCACATGAGTTCAGGATCGTTGGCACCGTATTGACTTGATGTGGCACTTGAGATGATCGTTGGCTTCAGTTCCATCGCTTCAACCGCACAGTAGGCTGCGACATCCAGAGCGGGAAAAGACCCGGTGCAACCGATCGCTACTCGATCTCCCTTGGTGACGCCGGCACTTGCTAACAAGTCGACGACCACCGCGGCAAAGTTCGGGTTCACCGACGTCTGCTTTGCCTCCAAGTGGCCAACCTGCGTCGTGACGCTGGACATCGTTGGCCCGATCACCATCGTCTTTGCTGGATCCAATTGCTTGATCCAGCGATGATTCATTTCAGTTCGTTTCTCGCCAATCGCAGCAAGCGCGGCATCCGCTCTTTTCGCTGCGTCAAGTTTAACAGCCTCCAATCCATCGGATTGTTTTACCGGGAACAGCTCAATTGCCAGAATGATGACCACCGACAAAGTCGCGAGTGAAATCAAAATGCCTTTAGAGATTTTCTTGGGACGGTAATAAAGCGTTTTCACGACCAAGTCTCCAGTCCAGCAGCGATCAAAACAAGCCGCACGACAACCGACGCAACGATCAGTGGCGACAGCGTTAACACGGGACCAGTTCGATCCATCCACAAAGCGATCAACCCGGGAATGATAAACCCAATCACGGCCGCCATCGCCGCAGCCGGGTCGGCACCGGTCAACGGATCTGCCATCGCCGTTGTGATCGCAGCGATGATCCCACGGATTAACATTCCGACCGCAAATCCGATCACCATCGTGATTACGACACGTCGGCGTCCGTAAAGAATGGTGTACCTGTGAACAAGCCGAACGAGCCCCCACGTCAAAAACGCGGCGGCAATCGTTAACGCGACGGTGAGCGGCTGGTTGAGATAAAGCGCCAGATAGCCTGGCACGATCATCCCGCCAACCGTTAACCCGAATGCTTCGGTAAACAGCAGGCTGACCACCAATCCTACGGCGATCGAGACAACCAAAGTTTCCACGTTGTGACTAAGCCTCTTGCAATTCCATTGTCGGTAAGGCGACGACTTGAACAGGAGCCTGTGGCGCCTGGCGTCCGGTGTTTTCGCGAGTTTGGAAGAATTCGGCTAGCGGCATCCCGACACCTGCAATGTTTCCCATCCCCATGATTAGCGAGGGTAGCGATTGACCTTCGCCAATCGCAGCAATGACCTCGTCCACAGTTGCCGCGCCGAGCGCGATCAGGCGAGATGAATCAAGACCCGCATCGATCGCCGTTCGCAAAAACACGTCCGTACCGGTTCCAGTGATGATGTATCGATCGGCGGGGCTCCAGACGGCGCAGGCTTTGCCCAATTGTTCGGAGCGTTCAGGGCGGTCAACGCGACAATTCACAATCGCAATTCGCCGTCTGGCTTGAGGGAACCAATGAATCGCTTTTTCCCAGTTTTGCCCGGTCGACTCTGGGTCGTTGGCGGCAAATGCATTGACGAACCACCAAGTCGTTTCCAAGTCCTTGACCTGATAACAACGCATTGCACCGACGTCGGGTTCCGCCGCCCACATGCCTTTGAGTGCAACGTCTCGATCGACGCCAAGGCTTTCACAAACTCGCAATGCCAACGCAACGTTGTCGGTGTGTTCCAGGTAGGTGAATCCTGCCATGTCCGCATCGCTGATCTCAGCAATGTCGAAACCGCCAATGACTTCAAGCTTCGATCCGCGATCGGCTGCCGCCTCGCCAAGCACCTCGATACTGTCGGTTCGGGACTCGGCCGTGAATAATGTTCCGTTGACAGGGGTGGTTCCCGCCAGTGCTCGGGCGACATCCAAACGAGTTGGCCCCATTACGTCCATATGGTCTTCACGCGCATTGGTAATGACGCCGTGAGTACTCCGGACCAGCTTCAATTCGCAGATCGACTGAAGTGTTGGGTGAACGGCCATGCATTCGATGACAAGAGCTTCCGCCTTGTGGGCCACCGCCGCTCGTACGACCCGCTTCTGTTCGATAATGTTCGTTCGGCCGGGACGAAATAGAGGAGCCTCTGAGCCGTCCGGGAAAATCATTCGAGCCAACGTACCCGTCGCTTTCGCACAGGTGCGAATTCCGCCGGCGCGAAGTCCTGCAGCGATCAGACGGGTGACCGACGACTTACCGCGAGTCCCGTTGACGTGAACACGAATGGGAATCTGGTTCAATCGTCGGCGATGCAGCCAATTTTCAGCGACACCGGCAGCGACTAGTGCCAACGCTAAGCATGACACCATTAGTAATGTACTCATAGTTTTTTTAAAGGCCTCGACAGAAACCTAAAACGTGACCAATTCCACGGGCACTCTCTGGGCCAACGTGGTTCTCAAGCATGAAAAGAGCGAACAGATAAGAGCGATGCCACCGGAATCATAAACCGATTACAACAAAAAACAGTACCGCACCGCTTTGACACTGAGGAGTAAGTATCGGTCGATGCAAAAAAGTGAATCAATCCTCTGCCGTCGTGGTTCGACGTAAACAGCCCAACAAAAACAAGAAAATTCGATCGCGGTCGTTTTGCTTCTACGAATTCAGTCACTTGTAATGATTATGCCCGACAAACAACCAAACCAATCCGCAATGTGCGAACGTCGATCTGGATAAAAATCTCGGAGCCGTATCCTGCCCACCGCGTTTGGTGACCAACCGATCCTTCGGGGGTGCTTAAAGCGAGTGAATCAGCTTTTGAGGCAATCGTTGCATTTCCTCGTTAACCGTCAAATCTTTCCTAAATAGTCTCGCGAAGACAAAGCTGCGAAATAATAGTTTCCGTTTCAGCATGAGCAAGCCGGAAAGTTCCAATATTTCTCTAATGGACCAGTAATTCTCATTAACGGCGGCGGCGGCTCTTCTTTTCTTTTTTCTTGGACACTTTCTCCCGTTTCTTCGACTTCGATTGATCGTCTTTGGTCTCTGCTTTAGGCGTCCGGAAGGTGATTTTCTCGCCGCCCCCCGACTTTTTGACAAAGTCCATCCACAATTGCCGCTCCTGCATATCCACCCTGGCGATTTTCACGGTGAGTCGATCACCGAGCCGAAACTGATTGCCTTCCTTGAAGCCAACGATCATCTGACCACGCCGCTCATATCGATATTTGTCCGGCGGAAGTGATGTGACGGGAATGAACCCGTCGACAGGTAACGTCAGGCATCGCGCGTGAATTCCGTCGGCAAAGACCCGGCTAACGACCGCTTCCATTGTCTGGCCGATTTGCTTTTTCATGAAATGAAGCAGTTTCAACAGGATCAAATCGCGTTCAGCTGAAGCTGCGTTTCGCTCCTGGTCGCTGCAATGAAAACCGAGTGCCAGAAGTGTCGGGAACGGATCGTCCGGCGTCTTTTTTCCATCGATGATTCGCTGAACCAGACGATGGACAGTTAGGTCGGGATAACGCCGAATCGGACTGGTGAAATGGCAATAGTGCTCCATATCAAGTGCATAGTGCCCTTCGCGGTGCGGTCCATAAACGGCCTTGTTCATGCTTCGCAGGACCGCGAAATTCACAGCATCTTCAAGCGTTGTACCCGCAACGAGGTCGAGAATACGCTGAATGTCAAAGCGGCTTTCGACGGCGGTAATCGGCAGTCCGAGATCGCGAGCGAACTGCTCCAGTTGTCGCAACTTGCGCCGTTCGGGTGCAGGGTGAATCCGATGAAGGAAGTTCAGTTGTTGATCGTCCAACCAAGTTGCTACCGCTTGATTGGCTGCCAGCATGAATTCTTCGATGATCTGGTGGCTCTCGGTGTACTTCACCAAGTGCGCTCCCTTCACCTTACCGCTCTTGTCGAGGTCAATCTTCACCTCAGCGACATCCATCGTTAACGAACCGCGATTGAAACGTCGCTTGCGCATCTCCATCGCTAAGCGATGCATTCTGGCCAGCAAATCACAAACGGCGTCGCCCCACGCGGTTCGCTTGCCGTCCGGCGCAGCGATGAACTCGTCGACTTGTTCATAATTGAGTCTCATGTTGCTGCGGATCGTCGAGTTGTAAACCTCGACCGACGTGATTACGCCGTCATCCTGCATCTCGATCTCGACCGTTTTGGTCAAGCGAACGCGGTCCGGCTGCAAGCTTGCCAAGTGGTTACTGATGATTTCCGGGATCATCGGAACGACACGGTCAGGCAGATAGACGCTGGTCGCTCGCTTTTGAGCTTCTTCATCAAGCGGACTGTTTTCTACCACGAACGTCGAGACGTCGGCGATGTGAACCCAAAGTGTCCAGCGTCCTTCTCTGCGTTCCAATGACACCGCGTCATCAAAATCTCTTGCGTCGAAAGGATCGATGGTAATCGTCAGCAACTCCGTCAAGTCGCGACGATCGGTCTCACCCGTTTTCGCTGCGATATCATCAGGAGCCGATTCGTCTCGGTATTCGTCGGCGCGAAGCCGCGCGTCTTCTAAAACGGCTTCGGGAAAATCGTCAGGCAACGCGTATTGCCGCATGATCGTAAGCGTGTCGATCGCGGGATTGTTGGTCTTACCAAGGACCTCCAAGATCACGCCCTCTCCGCCGTTGCCCGCTTCGTCAGGAAACTGAACCAGCTCGACGAATACTTTTTCGTCACCTTCCAAAGGCAGTCCACGAACATCACCGACCGTAATCGGACGGTCATAGGGCACGCCGTCCAAATGGACGACCGCGACATTGCCACGCATTTCAAACGTGCCGGTAAACTGACGACGACCTCGCGATAGGATCTTTTCGATTACACCTTCGGTTCCGTCTCCGCGACGATCCGACCGCGGTGCCAAGCGGACTTCGACCGTGTCGCCTTCAAGTGCTCCAGCGGTTGCGCCGGGAGGAATAAAGATGTCGTCCAGCGAGTCGGCACCTTCATTGCCTTCGGTGATTCGAACGAACCCGAATCCACCCATCGCACGACGAAACGTGCCTTTGACAAACCGCGGTGAGCGAGTCTCTGGTTCTGGTTGTCCCGGGCCAAGGACCAAGTGATTGGGGCCGTAATTCAATCGGCCTTCGATGACGAGCGACTTGATCACCCGCTTCAATTCTCGAAACGCGTCCGCGTCTTCGATTCCCAGGCCGATTCCGATCTGCCTCGCCTTTACTGGCCGGTAGTCCGGCCCGCCAACCCATTGCAATACGCGGTTGGCAAGTTCTTGTGATACTTCCATGGACCACAGAATACTCGATGAATGGTTCTGCCGTTAGCAATAACACCGATTCCGGAGGCGAAATCTGTTCGGATCGTGCCTACGATGCATAGAATGTCAACAGTTACGCAGTTATGGCGTATTACTCTTCAAGGGACGCGCAGCGAACTGATGCGCCGACTGTTTAGCGAGGGAGTTGCCGTGTTCAAGTCTGTCTGCCTTTTTCTCGCCATCGTTTTCTTTACCGTCGCCGGTTTTCCCGAACGGCCAGTCCTTGCTCAAGAATCGTTGCCCGGCGATGGAGGCAATGTCGGTACTCCCGTCGATCCTTTGCAATCGATGCCAGACTTGGGAGCTGCCGGTCAGCTTCAATCTGGAACCCACGGTGCGGTGTTTCCTGGAGGCGGTTCGGCCATCAACAACAACTTCTATTTTCAGAATCCTGGATTTCGCCGAGACCATTTCTACAACTGTCCGCCCACGTTCGGCTACGGTCATTCACGAAACCGGTATTATGGCTATCCCTACGGCTACAGCCATTTCGACAACCGATTTTCCTATGGACCGCTCTTCCTGCCTCCAGCGATCACGGTGGTGCCTCACGGGATTCCCCTGACCGGCGCGATGCTTAACGGAGCGTACTCAACGCCGACCATGCCGTACGGCTATGACTACGGCATCGGAGATCCACCGCTTCTTTTTCCTCGCCAAGGTTTCCCTGCGCTTGGTGCCAACGCGATGGGGGCGAATATCCAAAATCGGCCCCAAGTCGCTCCCCAGCCGCCTGCCCCGCGAAGACCTCCGGCGCCCGGGGACGAGATCACCCGTCGCGTCGCTGCGTTGAAGCCAAGCACTGACGCAGGAAGACTTCGCAGCGACGAGTTAATGGCCGACGGGGATCGAGAGTTCGCTGAACAGCAGTATCGACGCGCGGCGGCCAAGTACCGCGAAGCGATCGCAAAAGCTCCCGACTATCCTCCGGCGCATCTGCGCGCTGGTCACGCTTACGTCGCGACAGGCGATTATGATCTCGCGATCACCTATCTTGGCATGGGATTTGAGCTAGCGAGGACGATTGATCGCCCGGGCTTTTCGCTGGCCGATCTGTATCGTGGTAACAACCTCGCGAAAGACCAACACAACGAAGCACTTGCGGATGCCGTTCTTCGTCAACCGGAAGATGGCGGTTTATTATTCCTCACCGGCATCACCCAGCACTACGATGGGAAACCGTTGCAAGCACGCGACTACTTTCGACGCGCGTCGCAAATTCACGGCCGTCATCAACCCTACGCCGAGATGTTCCTGCCCCTACCCAAGTGATCGTCTGCCGTGAATGCCTACCAAGATCGTGGGGACTCGTGCAGTATCCCGTCAACCGAACGCTTTCAACGGAAGTATTCGAGATGCGTTCGCAGATACTTAGCGAAAGTAGCAAAGTATCAGTTAACGAAGATAGCGATACGCAAACGTTCGTTGCCAGAATTGATCGCGGTAGTCCCGAAAAGTTCGATTTGTACAAACATAAGTCTTCAATTCCCAGCTTAAAATCGATCGAGTACAGCTTCTCTCGCGCATTAAATGGTCGTCCGTCGGCACATTTTACGAACGAGATCACATGGGGAAAGTTTGACGGCGTGGACGTGCCGCAATTCCTGTTTTTCAGCAACGCGCGTTTGGTAAAGCGAGAAGGTGATACAAAATACAATCTCGGCTTGACAGATTTTGACGTTGAACTTGTTTGGTCATCGGTAAAGCGTCCGGTCAAGTTTTTCGAAGGTGAGCCTTCGTTGCAGGTTGTCAAAAGTATGATCGCTGGGGAAAAGCCAAAGCTTGAGTAGACGGGGAGTTCCTTCGCGAGGAGGCAATAAAAGACTCGCCAGTGTTGGAACGAGTCTCGCTCGACTGAAACGGCTATTACCTGAAAATCTCCGGCGCACCGTACTTGCAATGAATCTCGTTGCAACGCACTAATCGCATATGCCTGCTCTTCCATGCCCAAGGAAATCGCCCAGGCGACTTGTTTAACACCAAACGGCTTTGCAAACTCAGCGCGAAGGAATTGAACCTCGGTGTCACCGACATTCCCAATCTGTTTGATGATCGCGTCTGTGCTTGCGCAGGTGCCGACGGGCTTACGGTTTGACGTCCTTTGGCGACTCCCCACAGATCTTCCAAGCTATGCGCCGATTCGTTGATCGTCATCGGTCGCTGTGTCTGCGCCGGAGCCGGAGAGTTTGTCGGTCGCCCAAAACGGCTTCCTCCCATTTGCGTTGGACTACTTTGAGGAGCCCCTCGGCCAAGCAGTGCGCCTAGAATGTCGATTGCGTCGATTGAAATTTTACCGTGATGAGAGTGCTGAGTCTCCGCACTAGGATTTCATTTTATTGCAAAGTGTTTGCGATCGCAAATCAGAATTGACTGAGTTCCAACCAACGCTCTTCTACGGAGGCGAGTTCCGCGACAATGCGGGACAACTCTTCGTGTAGCCGAACTGCTTCCTTTGCGTTTGTTTCTTTAAGCAACTTTTCGTTCAATTCACTCTTGTCGCTATCTAGTTTTGCGATTCGCTTCTCAAGGTTCTTGAGTTCCTTTTCGGCCTTTCGGCTATCCTGTTGACCTTGGCGATAATCCTCGATCCCTCCGGCGGGTTTCGCTAGCTTCGCAGTCGGCGGTGGAGTTGCTTTACCACTGGCCGCATTTCGGACGCGTTCACCTTCGTCAACTTCTTGTTCAACGGCCTGGAGATATGTGTCGTAGTTTCCGAAGTAATTGCGCACCGTTCCATCGCGAACTTCGATCACGCTTGTCGCGACGCGTTGCATGAAGTGACGATCGTGACTGGTGAAAACCAACGTGCCTTTGTAAAGCAATAAAGCCTCGGCCAACGCTTCGACGGTCTCAACGTCCAAGTGGTTTCCCGGTTCGTCGAGCACCATCACGTTGCTGGTGCTTAGCAATAGCGATGCCATGCAGAGTCTTGCTCTTTCACCCCCGGAAAGCACTTTTACTTTTTTGTTGACATGATCGTCGCGAAACAGCAATGCTCCGGCCATGGCCAAGACTTCTTGCCGGGTGATCTCTCGGTCGCAGTTGTATTCAAGGTTCTCAAGCACGGTCTGCCGCTCGTCAAGGCTGCTGTAGACGTGCTGCGCGTAGGTTCCGATCTCACAACCGTGTCCCCATTTCATTTGTCCTTCCAAAACCGGCAATGATCCAACAAGCGCTCTGAGTAGTGTTGTCTTTCCCTGTCCGTTGTCGCCGACGATCGCGGCTCTTTGTCCGTGCTCGATTTCGAGCGTGATATCGCTGGCAACACAGTGCCCCGGATAGCCGATCGACATATCGGTGCATCGGACGGCCGTTCCTTGGCGACCTTGCACTCGGGGGGCGCGAATGCGAACGGTTGCTTCATCCACTTCGACTTCGGTCGTCTGCAATCGTTCAAGCTGCTTCGCCTTGCTCTTTGCCTGACTTGCCGTCGACGCACTTGCGCGATTTTTTTCGATAAACCGCTGCAGTTGTTTCTGTTTCGCGGCCACGGTCGCGTTGACTCGCCGGTCATGCTCACGACGCTCTTCGCGAAACGTTAAGAACGCGTCAATTTTGCCTGTGAACATCGTCAACTTGCCGCGCGATAGCTCCAGTGTGTGTGAACAGGTCGCTTTCAAGAATGCACGATCGTGTGACACGATCAACGCAGCCTTGTTAAATCCACGCAAAAAGTGTTCGAGCAAAATCTGCGTACGCAAGTCTAGAAAGTTGGTCGGTTCGTCCAACATTAAGAAGTTTGGATCATGAAGAAGCAGCGCTGCAAGCTTAACGCGAGTCTGCCAGCCGCCCGAGAGTGCTTTCACCGGCCCTTCAAGATATTGGCCTTTGAGCTCAAACTCGCCAGCGATTTCACCGCATTTCCAGTCCGGTTGGCCGCTGTCACGCATCAAAAAATCGAGTGCCGATTCGCCGTCCTTGAACGGATCATGCTGGCGCAGATAGCCTACTCGCAGCGAAGGGTGATGGATCACCTCGCCCGACTCTAGTTCCTCTTCACCTAGCAATATACGCAGCAGCGTTGATTTTCCCGCACCGTTTCGCCCGACGAACCCAACCTTTACATCGTCGATGAGCGACGTTTCGGCTGCCTCGAGCAAAACTTGGTCACCAAATCGTTTGTAAGCATCGCGAATTTGAATCAAAACGGCCATGGAGCAAACAGCGGGCAAAACGGGAACGGAAACGACGCTGACGAAGCGTCCGAAGTGGGATGAATCATGCCATTGATTCGCCGATTGCTCCAGACGGGGTTTAGCGTCCTGGGCGGCGTAGTCGGTTGCAGAAGCTTATTTAGCGCCACGGCGATCAGGGCGGTAGCCCGTCGTTTTGCGATCACGTTTCTGCTTTTTGCCGCCTTTTTGCTTTTCCTCGGTTGCGGCCGGGGCAGTACCGGGAATCGTGTGAACGTAATCACCGCGAAATCGCTTGTTCGCATCTTCTCGGCGTTTTACGACTGCTTCTCGGGGCGGCTTGGAAGGAATCAGGCTGTCGCAACCGTCGCCGATCAGGTCCATGCGACCGACTTCACGGAGCGCTTCGCGTACTTCAAAATAATTCTCCGGCTTGAAAAATTGCATCAGCGCACGCTGCATCTTCCGTTCTTTCATCGCCTTGGCGATGTAGACCGGCTTCTTAGTGAACGGATCCATCCCGGTGTAGTACATCGTCGTCGCCACATCGAGCGGAGCCGGAATGAAATCTTGAACCGCATCGGGTTTGTACCCGTTGCGTTTGAGAAACAGGGCAAGTTCGATCATCGCGTTAATGTCGCTTCCGGGATGGGACGCGATGAAATAAGGAACGATAAATTGCTTCTTGCCAACTCGCTCGGATTCTTTGTTGAAGACCTCAGTGAAGTGTTCGAAGTCATCGTTCTTCGGCTTTCGCATCTTGTTGAGCACGCCAGCGTCAACGTGCTCCGGTGCAACTTTTAGTTTGCCACCGACATGGTGTGCGGTCAATTCCTTCAAGTACTCCGGTGATGTTCTTGCCAAGTCCATGCGCACGCCGCTGGCGACGAGGACTTTTTTGACGCCGGGAATGCTTCGCGACTCACGCATCAGCTCGATGACTGGCTGGTGGTCAACGCCAAGCAGTTTACAGATTTTCGGATGGACACACGATTGACGACGGCACACCGCTTCGACTTCGGGCTTGGTGCAGTTCATCTGGTACATGTTTGCAGTCGGTCCACCGATGTCGCTAACGACGCCTTTGAATTCGGTGTCGTGGGTCATCTTCTTAATCTCAGTCAGCACCGATTCTTTGCTGCGAGATTGAATGATTCGGCCTTGATGTGCCGTGATTGAACAAAACGTGCAACCGCCGAAACATCCTCGCATAATCGTGACTGAGTTTTTGATCATCTCGTAGGCGGGGATCGCTTCGGTGTAACTCGGATGAGGTCGCCGTGTGTACGGCAGCCCATAGATTTGATCCATCGCGGCTTCGGAAATTGGCAACTGCGGCACATTGCAAACAACCGCTTGCGTGCCGTGCTTTTGGACCAACTGGTGTGCGTTGTGCGGATTGGTCTCGTTATGGATGATCCGCGTCGCTTCGGCGAATGCATACTTGTCTGCTAAGACTTCCTCGTAGCTGGGAAGTACCAACGCACCTTCGGGAATTCCTTCGGAGGCGCCCAATGCGTAAGCCGCGCCGCGCATGTCACGCAGGGCTTTGACGGGCTCACCTGCTTCTAATCGGCGGGCGATCTCGACGATGGCGTTCTCTCCCATCCCGAAAGCAACCAAGTCCGCTTTGCTGTCCAAAAGAATTGAGCGTTTGACCTTGTCGCTCCAATAGTCGTAGTGCGCAAGTCGTCGAAGTGAGGCTTCCACACCACCGGCGATCACGGGTACGCCTTTATAGGCTTGACGCGCGCGTTGGCAGTAAGCAAGCGTCGCGCGGTCAGGTCTCAAACCGATACGGCCACCGGGTGAGTACGCGTCATCATTTCGTACTTTCTTGTTTGCGGTGTAGTGATTGATCATCGAGTCCATGTTTCCGGCGCTGATGCCGAAAAAAAGTCGCGGTTTGCCAAACCGCGTCCATGGATCACAGCTTTGCCAGTCGGGTTGGCTGATGATTCCAACCCGATAGCCGGCGGCCTCAAGTGTTCGGCCGAGAATTGCCATCGCGAAACTTGGATGATCGATGTACGCATCACCGGTTACGAAAACGACGTCCAGTTCGTCCCAACCCCGCTTGCGGGCTTCTTCCATCGTCATCGGTAGAGGCGCAGCAGCAATCGGCCCGGTTGGCGTTCGTCCCCCCGCTGTCAAATTCGATAAGTAATCGCGTGACATTGCCGGAGCAAGTTTCGCGGCGGCCTCCAATGCGGGTTCGTTGATGACTGGTAATTGCATCGAAAATAGGCGCGGTGGGCGGAAAAGTGGCTTCTATGGGAACAAGTTTTTCATTGTAGAGCGATTAACAAGCTCCGATAGCGATAAAATCTCGTCGCTGACATCGAGAACTACAGTAAACTCGGATTTGTCCCGTTTGACCCCGCCATTGCAAAGAAAATTACCCCAAGATGTTTACTCGCTTTATGTTGATGCCGGGATTCGCGATCATGATCGTCGCGGTCGCAATTTTGCCCGTAAACGCGCAGTACAGCTTTGATGAGAAGCCGATCCAGTACAACCGAACGAATGCCACTGACCGGGTGGCTCGGTTGGCCGCGAAGATTGATTCAGGGGAAGTGAAACTGGAGGCAGACGATCAGGGAGACTATCTCGCCGCGATTCTCAAGGAACTCGACATTCCCGTTTCGTCACAGTCGCTCGTCTTTTCGAAAACGAGTCTACAGGTCCATCGAATCAGTCCCGAAACGCCTCGTGCGATCTACTTTAACGATGATGTCTACGTCGGCTGGGTACAGGACGGTTACATGATCGAGTTCGCGGCCATGGACGACTCGCTGGGAGGCGTTTTTTATTCGATGCGGCTCGACGGACGTTCGCCGAATTTATTGCGAGACCGTGGTGGTTGTCTCGCGTGTCATGCGTCGCAACGAACATCGCGAGTGCCTGGGTTCTTCATCCGCAGCGTATTTCCGCGTACCGACGGAAGAATGCGTGAAACAGGTACGGTCACCGATCACCGCAGCCCACTCGAAGGTCGCTGGGGCGGATGGTACGTCACTGGGACGCATGGTGAACTGCGTCACCTGGGGAATGAATTCGCCGACGATCCAGACGATCCCGACTGGATCGACCGCGAATCTGGTGCCAATGTGACATCGCTTTCTGATCGGCTGGAGCTTAAGCCATATCTAAGTCCGCACAGCGATGTGGTTGCGCTGATGGTCATGGAGCATCAAATGCAAATGCAGAATTACATCACGCTCGCGAATTATGAGACGCGGAAAGCGCTGGCTTCTGACCAGGATTTAAGTCCCGACAATCAAGAAGCGACCGGAGTTCTGAGCAAAGCCTCCGAAGATCGAATTGCGATTGCTGGCGATAAACTGGTGGAGTACCTGCTCTTTTGCGGAGAACCGAAATTCCCGGCTCCGGTCAAAGGGACTTCGCCATTCGCGGAGGAGTTTTCGAATCGCGGTCCGCTTGATTTAAAAGGACGTGGACTGCGACAGTTCGATCTTCAGAGTCGACTGTTTCGCTATCCCTGTAGCTATTTAATTTACTCTTCAGGATTCGATGCCCTTCCTCAACCGATGGCCCACTACGTACGCGATCGTGTCTTAAAGATCTTACGTGGCGAAGACACCAGCGGCCGTTTTTCGCATCTTTCAGCGGGTGACCGATCTGCAATTCTAGAAATCCTTGAAGCGACAAAGCCCGACTGGTTCTGAGCAACACGTCTTGATTGGCTTCCGTCGGACGAACTCTTTAGCAAATCCCCCAAAAAAGAATCATTCAATTCAGGGGGCTCGGGCTGTCGAAAAACGACA
>Ga0105046_10002007_pt1 | contig 31860 bp, 21 predicted proteins | sample MAT03_FD_78385 | JGI IMG/M metagenome (GOLD analysis project Ga0105046, IMG submission 78385) | Freshwater microbial communities from Lake Fryxell liftoff mats and glacier meltwater in Antarctica - MAT-03 (megahit assembly) | ecosystem: Environmental > Aquatic > Freshwater > Ice > Liftoff...
TCTCTCGAACCGATGGCGTTCGCCCGCCCATTCCTGAACGGCTTCGCCGCGCTCGGCATCCCCGTCACTGAAACCGTGGGATGGGTCTGTCCGGGAAAAAGAGAAGTCCGCCCCTCAACCGATCTGTGCAACAAAGTCGGGTAACGCAGCCATCAAATCGGTAATTTTCAGATCGTTAAACTTGAAATATTTTGACGCCAAATTTTCTTGTTGCGCGGCGTAAATAACGTTATTAATCCCTGCAAATTGCATCACGGCAAGGCACATTTCACACGGATGCAGGCTGGACAACAACGTGCATCCTGACCAATCCGGACCATTCAGCAAATGCCCGGCATGAGTGAACGCGACCATTTCAGCGCCGCGAGTGGGATCATTTGCCAGATGCACCTCGTTCGCACCCAGGGCAATGATCCGTCCGTTGTTCATCACCGCGGCGGCAATTCCTGCCTTTCCGAATTGGTTCACGGCAAGATGTGCCATAGCAACAACAATACACATTACATCCCATTCGTCTGAAGAAAGGTTTGTCGGGGACGTTAGCGGCGCTGCATTCATAAATTTCCAGGCCTCATCGGCCTCATCTGGCTTAAAGGTTCTGGCATCAACCGGAATAACATGGTTGGCCGTTTGAATTACGCTGGCCCACATATCGGGCAACCCGACGACGGCATACTTGCAGACATGGCCTAGCGACCTCACTCCGGCCAACATTGCCGCCGGATCAAAAGCCGCACCACTGTGAAACCGGCTTAATGTTCGAACCAGGTGAGCATATCGATCTTGCCGTACTGATCAAAGTTCATTGAACTGATCTGCGCCATGACCTGCATGTCCTTTCGGTCCAATTCACCGATCACTCGAAATGCCATGACCCCTTGGCGCGTCGTCCGCATGGGCACGACACTGAATGAGTTTTCTACATTGTCCACATCATTCTCCCAGCTGTCCAGTCAATTGATTAACGGGGTTTATTAGTCGGCTCCACTTGATCGCAATGTCATACGACGATGCGGACCGGAACGCCTTTGTACGCTGGAGTGTTTGCGTCAACATCGCGCAAATCCAGGGGCACGAGCGCGTTAGCTTCGGGGTAGTATGCGCCGACGCATGCGCGCGGCAGGTCATAGGGCGTAACGCGCAACCCGGCCACGCGGCGGATAACACCGTCATCATGATCCGTTTCCAGCGCCACCAGTTGCCCCGCAACAAGACCACGTGTGGCCATTTCGTCGGGACTGACGAGCACAATATCGCGGCTCCCCTTCAGCCCGCGCAGGCGGTCATCAAAACCGTAAATCGTCGTGTTGAACTGATCGTTTGACCGCAGGGTTATCATTGTTAGCGCGGCCCCTTTCAACGGTGAGCCAAGCGCGCTGAGCACATCCGGCGCCTCGAACAATGCGCGTCCGGAAGGCGTATGCCAGGTTCGTTCACGCGCGGGATTGCCGCGATAAAATCCGCCAGGAGTGAAAAGGCGGTCATTGAAATCGGCAAACCAGTTCGGATAAGTCTGCTCGATCAAGTCACGCACAAGACTGTAATCGCCCGTCCATTCATCCCATTTTACATTTGGATTGGGCTGCAGCGTCGCTTTGGCGATGCCCGAAATGATGCTGATTTCCGATTTCAACATCGGGTGCGCGGGGGTCCGCCTGCCCAGTGATCCATGAATGTGACTGAAGCTATCCTCGATCGACACCGCTTGTGGACCGGACGACTGTTCGTCGCACTCTGCGCGCACGATACAGGGCAAAAGCCACGCCTCACGCCCAGGCATCAGGTGTGATCGGTTGAGTTTTGTCGCAATCTGGACGGTCAGGTCCAGTTTAGACCAGGTTTCGTCCACGCGCGCCACATCAGGTATGGCGCGCGCGAAATTGCCCCCTAACCCAAGGAATGCGCGCACCGATCCGTCGATCATGCCTTCGGCGACTTTTACCGTTGTGCGTCCTTCTTTCCGGGGCGGATCAAAACCAAACATCAAGGCTAACCGGTCCAGCGGTACCAGATCCGGCTTTTCTGAAATGCCAACAGTGCGTTGGCCTTGCACGTTGGAATGCCCGCGTACGGGGCAAATACCTGTACCCGCACGGCTGATATTACCGCGCAGCAACAGAAGGTTCACCAACATCTTGACGTTCTGCGACCCATGGACGTGCTGGGTCAGCCCCATGCCATAGACGCCGATAACCCGTTCTGAGCGTGTATAAAGGTCGGCTACGGATTTTAGCACGGCGGCCGGAAGGCCGGATTCACGTTCGATGTCATTCCAGGAAGTCGCATGCATTTGCACGGTAAAACGATCGAAACCTTGAGTGTCGCTTTCGATGAACGTGCGATCAATGACACCGCCTCGTTCGATATCAAGATCGAGAATGTGTTTACACAGTCCCGTCAGTGCGGCGATGTCTCCGCCGGGGCGCACTTGAAGATGGGACTCTGCAATGATGGTTGCGGAACCCGTGGCCATCTCGATCGGGCTTTGTGGGTTGGTAAAGCGTATCAATCCCGCCTCACGCACCGGATTGAACGAGATGACTTTGCAGCCACGGCGCACCGCCTGCTGCAAAGGGTGTAAAAAGCGCGGGCTGTTGGTGCCTGTGTTCTGACCAAAAAACAGGATAAGATCGCAGGTTTCGAAATCGGGCAGAGTGCAGGTCCCGACGGGCGTCCCAATCTGCGCCTTGAGCGCCACACTGGTGGTTTCGTGACACATGTTTGAGCTGTCAGGCAGGTTGTTGTGGCCATAAAGGCGCGCAAACAGGGCAAAGAGATAGGCGGTTTCAAGACTGGCCCGGCCTGAAGTGTAGAAAACTGCGGCCTCAGGGTCTATCATGCGCAAGGTTCGGCCGATCGAGACAAACGCGGCATCCCAAGTTGTCGGTACGTAGTGGTCAGTTGCATGATCATAGCGCATCGGATGGGTAAGACGTCCGGCCTTTTCCAGATCGTGGTCCGACCACTTGCTAAGGGCGGTCAGGCTGTACTTTTCAAAGAAATCCGGTCCGCATCGGTCGGAGGTCAAATCCCAGATCGTAGCCTTCGCGCCGTTCTCACAAAACTCGAAGGTATTGGGATTATGCGGTTTTCCAAACGCACAAGATGTGCACATGTGACCGCCTGCCTTGTTTTGCGACAGAAGGGTGGCCAACGCGGCGGGACTGGGCCTCTGGTCAAACAATATTCTAGCAAGCGACGCTACCGATCCCCACCCTCCGGCCGGGTGCCGATAGTGTTGCGTATCTTTCCGCTGTCGCAGTACTTCATCCTCACCGGTGATCGACCCGGAACGGTGGACTTCTTCTGATGGAGGTAATCCGGCCATAATGCCCTGTTTTTGCCAACCGCGCAAAGTGACCGCGGCCTGTGTAGGTAAGCAACGACTCCGGACCGGGATAGTTCCGTTGACTTAAACCGAAGGTTGGCGCGGCGCAGTAAGAAATCCAGTTTTCTGCGTCTAGGACAATTGTGGGTACATTGCTGCAATCGGTGCGTAGCTGTCAGCTTACAAAAACTCAAAGTTCCGTCACCGGTGTCAACACCTTGCGTCACAGCCCAGGGAACCAAATGTGCCCACGTTTCGTTCCAACACGGACAGGTGTTTTTCCCGGACCACCGTTGGGAATGGCGATTACCCAAAAGGAGCGACCCACATGAGAAACTTCCTATCGCGCAGGGGCGTGATTGCTGCCGTTGTGGCGCTTTCGGTGTCAACCAGTACGGCCTTGGCGCAGGATGCTGTTCGGGTAGGTTCGAAACTTGACGCCGAAGGCGGATTGCTAGGCAGTATGATCATTCAAATGCTCGAAGCGAACGGCATCAAGACAGAAAACAAGTTGCAAATGGGTGCGACCAAAATCGTCCGCTCTGCGCTTGTGACGGGTGAGATCGACATATATCCCGAATATACTGGAAATGCAGGCTTTTTCTTCAACGTCGACACAGACCCTGCATGGAAAAACGCGAAACAGGCGGCTGAGAAAGCCGGGACTCTGGATGCGGAAAACGGGATCGTGTGGCTGAAGGCCGCGCCTGCCAACAACACTTGGGCCATCGCGTTGCGCCAAGATGTCGTAGATGAGGGGAATCTGGCCTCAATGGAGGATTTGGCAAAATACATCGGCGCAGGGGGAACCTTCAAACTGGCCGCGTCGGCAGAATTTGTCGAAAGCCCGGCCGCTCTTCCGGCATTTGAAACTGCATATGGATTTACGTTGAAGCCTGACCAGACGCTGATTCTGGCGGGGGGTGATACATCCGCCACCATCCGGGCGGCCGCCGAGCAAACTTCGGATGTCAATGCTGCAATGGTATATGGCACTGACGGTGCGGTTGCGGCACTTGGTCTGGTCGTGATGACCGACGACAAGGGCGCACAAGCTGTCTATGAACCGGCACCAACAATCCGCAAGTCGGTTCTGGACGCTTATCCGCAGATCAGGGACTTATTGGACCCTGTGTTCGCCTCGTTGGATGCACCGACCCTTCAGGGGTTGAATGCCAAAATTCAGGTTGACGGGCAGGACATTGCGGCTGTTGCGCAAGAGTATCTGATATCGAAAGGCTTTTTGAAGTGACCGAATTCGATGTCTGTCTCGGGAGTGGAGAAGCCTGCTGGCGGTGATGGCGGACTTTGTGTGATCAAGAACAGGCCCCTTTGTCTGCTGTCGCTGCTGATGCTTCTAGGTGCTACTGCTGTTCCTTTTCTGACACATGCACCAAATCGTCTGATTTCAGGACAGGCAATATCACTTCTGGCGTTGCCGTCTCAGCCTAATTTAATGGCCCTTTTGCCCGGCCTTGTGTTGGTTATGGGGGCATTCCTGCCGCAGCGCAGTCGCGTGTCGATTGTGCTGATCGCGGCAGCAATGCTTCTGTTGTCCGGGTTGGTTCACATCGCGGCTGTCGGGGCCGAGGCACTGGCGCTTGCTGCGGCCCGCCCGTCGGCACGCACCTCATTCGGGGCCGGGTTCTGGATGATGACGTTTGCTGCCGCGCTGGCTTTGGCCGATTTAACCGCGCGGGCGGGGTTCGGGCCGGTTGCGCGGCTCTTGATCGGTTTTCTGGCCAGCCTGCCGATTGTTGCCATGATCGGCGCCGGGCACCTGGATGAAATGTCGATTGTCAAAGAATATGCGAACAAGACCGACTTGTTTCACGCGTCGCTTGGCCGCCATTTCGTGATTGTCATAGCAGCGTTGGTGCCCACGCTTCTGGTCGGCGTTCCGTTGGGGATTGTAGCGTTCCGCAAGGCAAAACTAGGTGACGCGATTCTTTCGGTTCTCAACATCATCCAGACCGTGCCATCCATCGCGCTTTTCGGACTTCTTATGGCGCCACTTTCGGCCCTGGCACTGGCGGTGCCGGCGCTGAAGGCGATTGGCATAGGTGGCATTGGTCTGGCCCCGGCGGTAATTGCCCTGACGCTCTACTCCATCCTGCCGATCGTGCGAAACACGGCTGAGGGGTTGGGGCAGGTTCCCGCCGCGGTCGTCGAGGCAGCAAGGGGGATGGGCATGACAAGCCGTCAGGTATTCTGGAAGGTCGAGGCACCGCTGGCTCTGCCGGTGTTCCTGTCAGGACTACGGGTCACCGTAGTGCAGGCGATAGGCCTCGCCGCGGTCGCCGCCTTGATTGGTGCCGGCGGGCTTGGGGCCATCATGTTCCAGGGATTGTTTTCCAACGCCCTTGACCTGGTGTTGCTTGGCGCATTGCCGATCATTGCGATCGCCGTTGTGGCGGATGCTCTGTTCAAGTTGCTTGTTACCCTCGCGCGAAAGGGTGTGGCATGATCGAGTTTCGCAACATCTCCAAGTCCTTCGGCGATAATACGGTTGTCCGCGACTTGAACCTGACCATCGCGCGAGGTGAGTTTTGTGTCCTGATCGGGCCTTCAGGATCGGGTAAATCGACAATCCTCAAGATGATTAACCGCTTGGTCGAGCACAGCTCCGGAGAAATCCACTTTGCGGGCGAGCCGATCCGCGCCTTCCTGCCAGAGGTGCTGCGCCGCCGGATTGGCTACGCTATTCAGTCGGTTGGCCTGTTTCCGCATTGGACGGTGGAGGCAAACATTGCTACGGTTCCACGACTCTTGGGTTGGGCCCCCGCCCGCACTGCGGCGCGCATCACTGAACTTCTTCAACTTCTGAATCTTGATGCTGCGCGGTTTCGCATCGCCTATCCGCATGAGTTGTCGGGCGGTCAACAGCAGCGTGTCGGTGTAGCCCGTGCGTTGGCGGCTGATCCGGACGTTTTGCTGATGGACGAGCCGTTTGGCGCCCTTGATCCCATCACCCGCGACAGTTTACAGGCCGAGATGGCGCGCATCCATTCTGAAACCCGCAAGACAATTGTTTTTGTCACGCATGATATGGACGAGGCGCTGCGGCTTGCCAGCCGCGTCGTCATTCTGGACAAGGGCCAGATCGTGCAGGCCGCAAGCCCGCGTGATCTTTTGAACGCGCCGGCCAACGATTTCGTGCGGGCGTTTTTGGGCAAAGATGACTATGGGCTGAAACTGCTGTCGCTTGAGACCGTCGGCGAACGGATGCGTGCCGGCAGCGGGGCGACAGGGGATGCATTCGTTTTGCCCGAGGATAACCTGCGCCTTGCGCTGTCACGTATGGTGGCGCAGAAATCTGACCGCATCGCTGTGCGCAGCGCACAAGGCGCATCAATAGGTACGTTGTTTTTGTCAGACGTGGTGTCGTGACAGTGATCGCAGCACGCCAAGACAGCCAGACTTGGCGCCGGTTTCTCGTCAGCCTTGCCATTTTTCTGGCACTTCTTTTCGCCCTTCCGCGCAGTGGACCACTGTTCGCGGCCCTTTTTCCCGAACTGGACCGCCCACTTTACCAGCAGCAGTCCTTTACAGCACTTGTTCTGGCGCATTTGTGGCTGGTTGGCGCGGCAACGCTGGTGGCCGCGGGGGTTGGCATCAGCGCGGGGGTCTATGTTACCCGGGAGCGGGGGCGGGAATTTCGCCGACTGATTGAAACCCTGTCGGCGATGGGGCAAACCTTTCCCCCAGTGGCGGTTCTGGCCCTTGCCGTGCCGGTCATCGGCTTCGGCTTTTGGCCGGCCTTTATCGCGCTTGCGTTGTATGGTGTGCTGCCGGTCTGTGAGAATACAGTCTCCGGCCTTGAAAGCGTGGACGCGGCTGCAAAAGAGGCGGCCGAAGGGATCGGAATGACCCCGAGGCAAAAGCTTTTGCAAATCGAACTGCCACTGGCGGCGCCCATCATCCTTGCGGGTGTGCGCACCTCTGTGACGATCAACATTGGCACGGCTGCCATTGCGTCGACAGTGGGGGCCATATCACTCGGATCACCGATCATTATCGGTCTGAACGGCAATAATACCGCTTATATAATACAAGGTGCATTGTTGGTGTCCGGCCTGGCAATCGTGGTAGATCTTGGGTTCGGCTTGCTGTCTGGGAAAGTTGGTGGATGGAAAGCAAGATAGGGCTTCGCCAAGGCCAATATACACGACGATCGCGTGCGCGCAGATGACGTTTCTTGCACAACGGCTGTCGACGGGAAAATTCACAGGGTTGCCATTGACAATTATTGTCACAGCATCTGCCTACTTCGTGTTTCTTTATCTGAGCGGAGTACTGAATAGTACGCCCCATTCGGCCATTGTGCTTTTTGACATCCGCGTGTCGCAGTTTTTGTCAGGCTTTCGATCCCCGGCGGTTATACGATTCTTCACTATCGTCACTGCGTTTGGTAATTGGGCCGTGGTAGCTGCCTTGGCAGTTGCGGTTTCTTTCCTGCTTTTGCTGTACCAAAGATCGCATTGGTTGATCGGGCTTTGGATCGCGCTCTCGTGCAATCAGATCTTGATTAACGTAATCAAGGTAATATTCTCTCGAAAACGGCCAGAGTTGGCCTTTTATAGCGAGACAACGTACTCGTTTCCCAGCGGGCACAGCGCCGCAAGCGTGGCCTTCTTTGGAATAGCAACACACATCCTTATCCGCGAACGCATCGCTCCGACCTCATTGACGATTGCTGGTGCTCTTTGTGCAATTCTGCTAATCGGAACAAGCCGCCTTGTGCTGGGCGAACATTATCTCAGCGATGTCTTGAATGGCTATCTTATCGGCGGGCTGGGAGTGGCGTTGGCGATCTGGTTCACGGACTATCGTGATACGGTGACTGTTGCGCCACGCCTAAAGCCAGTGTCGCTCTGGCGACCGTACGCGACTTTTGCCGTGTTTGCGGTGACTGCAGTTGCCGTCTGGATTCTGGCGCGAGATTATCAGCGCAACCTGGTGGTCAACGCTTTTCTGCCCACATCGCCCTGAAATTGCGGCTATTTCCAGCCGTCAGGCATTTGTTGGAATGTGACGGAACTTATCGCGCTAAACTCAACCGCGCAGTCATTGAAGGCGTAGCGGATCACGGTAAAACGTCCCTTATCGATTTCCAGCAGGTTAAAGTCGTTAATCTCACCGCGAAGCCGGTTTGAAAGTGTCGTTCCGGCATGCACTTGCAAGGCTGATGACCGCCCGTCGACATGAGCGAATGGCTCCGCGCGCCAGCGGTGCAGGTGGCCTGACAGAATCACGTCAACGCCGCATTCGGAAAGTTGCCGCAAACCTTCCGCCGCGCCCCGCATCAGAGATCTGGCCTCATGTGGCAAATGTTCCATGGGATGATGGGTCACGACTATATGTGTCCGCATAGCGGTCGGATTGCTGAATGCGACACAGACGCGCCGCATCGCGCGGGATCGAAACCGGCCACGTTGCCACGCAAAGGGATTGACCGTGTTCACCCCGATCACAACCATTTCGGCGTCTTCAAAGTCGGGCTGCAAATTGCCGTTTATCCAGCGCCGGTATCGACGCCATGGAAGAAATATCCGCATGAACAGATTGTGCAAAGGCACGTCGTGATTTCCCGGAACGCTTAGCGTCGGGGGGTTCAATTCCTTGAGAAACGCCGCAGCTGCGGCAAACTGGTCCCCGGTTGCCCTTTGCGTAAAGTCGCCGGAAATGATCACCAGATCTGGGGCCAGTGAATTTATTGCTCGTGTCAGCGGCTCCAGCAATTCGGAGCGGTCGCGCCCAAAATGCAGGTCCGACAGATGGACAAGCCGCCTCATCGAACTTGGGTGACGCGTTCGGCAGGTACAAGAACACGCAGCGCGTTCATAACCAAGCGGAACCGGAATGGTCCGCGCAAACGCTCTCGTTCCCCGTCTTTGGCTATGGTGCGCTTGCTTCGCGCCGGTCGATCGGTGTTTTCGAGGTCGATCTCCTTGCCACCCATAAGCTCAAAATCTTGCTCGGCCGCTGCGCGCCCCAAGGCCACCGCCACGGCGTGACGGATCATGCCGAAACGGGTCGTGTCGGGCGCGATGAACAGAGCCATTTCGCCGGCTGTGATCTTGTTGGCCCCTTCAAGTTTCATCTGCTCCAACTGATAGGCGTTGTTCACGATGAATACCAGCGGTGAGCGGATGTCCCGACTTTCGCCATCAACCGTGAGCCGCAAGCGCATCGGACGACGCGCAGTCACCAATGTCTTTATGACGGCCCAATAGGCAGCAATCTGGCTTCGACCCCAACGGCGGTATATGTCCTCACGAGCCTCCAGAATGGCAGGATAGGCCCCCATACTCGCGTTGTTGAGAAACATGCTGTCATTTACCGTGCCAATCCTCAATGGCATCGTATGCCCATCCACGATGACCTTGGCCGCCGTGGGTATATCCATGGGAAGATCAAGCGAACGGGCGACGTAATTGAATGTCCCCAAAGGCAGTATGCCCATGACAGTGTCACTGCCCGAAAGAACCCCAGCAACCGCACAAATCGTACCGTCACCGCCGGCGGCAACAATCGTCCTGAACCCCTCATCCAACGCGCTTTTGGTTTCAGCCATCAAGCGCGAACCGTTTGTGATGACTTTGAGTGTGATATCCGCACCGTGGGATGAAAATGCCGCGCGGATGCTGTCTGGCTGTGATTTTGCATCAGGCTTACCCGATCCGGCGTTAAGAATGACACAAATGCCTGGATCTTCCACAAATGCATTTCCTCGTTCATTTCACTGATCGGATCATCGGGTTTAGAATGTCGCCCGGATTGGCAAAGGACAAGCTCGGACGATCAGGACCGGTTCCATCAACGGGTGGAATTTTGAGGACGCGGTGAACCGGTTTGACTGTCTTGAAGCCCCGTATGGTTGATGAGAGAGTCTTATCGGCTGGGTCATCTTCGCGCTCATCGGTATGCGTTTCTTGTCGGCCCGGCCTTGTTGCACCGGAACAACGCGACGCAGTAAGGGCGATGAAGTGTTATGGAACTGCAAGGTGGGGGACGCCGCGAGAATGGGTCAAAGTGATTGGCCTTATCCAGTCGCATGCCAGGCCAACGCAAATTCTCGATCTGGGAAAAGCTTCCAGTGCGAAACCGACCAGTCTTGGGATTGAGACGGTCAACGTCGACACGGGCCCGCCGTTCTGCCGAATTCGGGTCTGTGTTCTTTGGAAAGATCGCCCTTGGTGTCCATGATCTGGCGTCAGTCTGCTTCTGGGGGACCTGCTCATTCACCACAACACGAAGTCGGGCAGCGGAGATGGCTTAGATCCGCACAGCCTCGATCGGCGGTCTTTCCGCATCTGCAGATCGCGCGGGCCGCCAGGCCCGCGCCAGGATTGGGTCAGAGCAAGAAGTCCGTCTGAGCGAGTCCGGTCACCCCCGCCACAAAGATCGAGAAGTCAGCAGCAATGTCCGTATTCATGTTGGCCTGAACCAAGACGCCACCTGTCACGGCCTGAACCCGCACTTCGCCCGCAGCACCCGAAAACACATTGGTGCCGATGAAGCGGAAAGTGTCGGCAATGCCCGCCGTTGCGGGGATCGCGTCGATCAACTGCAGATCGATCCTGTCGCCTTGGGTATTGCGGAAATCGGTGATCGTATCCCGTCCCGCAGCGCCGGCCGTGCTGTCAGCCCAAGAGACAAACACAAAGCGGTCGCCGTTCACGGTGCCGCCCGTCAAGAGATCCTTACCCAGCCCGCCAGTGAGCGTGTCCGCCCCACTTCCGCCGTTGAGTTTGTCGTTCCCCGCATCACCGAGAAGCCTGTCCCGGTCTTCGCCCCCATTCAAAGAGTCACTTCCACCTCCGCCAATCAGGGTGTCAGCGCCCACCTCGCCCACCAGGGTGTCATTCCCAGTGCCGCCATCGCCACGATCGTTCCCTCCACCGAGCGTCAGCTGGTCATGGCCTGCACCCCCGGAGAAAGCATTGTTGTTATAGTTGAACGCTATCGTACTTTTGACCGTATCGATAATGACGTCATCGAAAGCAGAGCCGACCACATTGAAAAAGCCAATGACGCTGTCACCCTCGGCGTCGCCACCTTGGCCGGTTGTGGCGTTGCCGTAAGTGATGTCGAGCAGAATGCCAGCAGCCGAGCGCGCGTAACTGACGGTATCCCCCGGGTTCGCCCCTCCGGAGAGACTGTCGGCGCCTGTCCCACCGTCAATGGTGTCGGCGTCAAAGCTTCCGCTGATGGAGTCGTTGCCTGCATCGCCAAACATACGATCCCGACCTGCCCCTCCTATGATGTTGTCGTCGCCGACGCCGCCGTAGATCGTATCGTTGCCGTCCGCTCCACCGATCGTGTCGTTGCCACCGACCCCGGTGGTGTTTTGATCGCCGTAGAGCAGGTTGTTGACCTCATTCCCGGCAATGGCGTCGGCACTGCTGCTGCCGCGAACGTTCTCGATCAACCCGTTGACAATAAGCCTGTGTGTAACGCCGGGTGTATAGAACAGACCCGAAGCGCTGGCAGAGATCAGGCCGTTGGTGTAGTTCAGCCGAATATCTGTCGCATCCGCGTAAACCCCGGCTATCACGAGCCAGTCAATGCCGGTTCCGTCATCGGTTACCGTCACGGTGCTCGTGCCAGCAGCCAGAAGGTCAATACGATAAACATTGTTTGCCATTACAATCTTCTCCCCAAACTGTTGTCTGATAGTCGGCAAGTTGCCGACGGTTCGTTGGCACGCTGGTCTGTAATGCCGAATGGATCAAGCTTTTTTGCCTGCTTAGGGCGCGATGCCTGCGCTCGGCCTCTATCGATGCGCAAAAGATGCGGCACCGACGCCCTGGCGAAAGCGGTCTGGCGAAACTTTCAGCGCGACGGGCGGACTTTTCGAACCGCGGATACTCGATTCTGGTCGACTTGGATTTCCCGTGCCTGTTGATGGCGACTGCTAGCGGCGGATAGCGGTAGGCACGGCGCTGGCCATCATTCCGATGAAGACGACCCGCGAACGTTCGGACTCTGATGCCTTATGACACCTGCAGGGTGAACTTGCCCTGTATGTACGCGGCGTCGAGTGGGTTTTCTAATGAACGGACGAGCGGGCTTTTGTTCTCGAGCCGTTCGATCAGCTTCAGCAACCGAAACAGCGAACGCGACAACTGGTCGATGCGCACGACGACGGACGTGTCGCTCCGGCTGTGGCGTTCAAGAACACGGGCCAGTTCCGAAATGTGCGATTGCCGCAGGGATTGTAAAACCTTTGGAGTGATCGAGCGGCTGGAAGCAGAAGCGGCGTCACCATCGCGCGATCAGAGGCTGAGCGTCGCCTGCGTGCAGAAGACCGCGCTGCTCAGAAATACATCTCGGATCCGGGATTTGAAGCTCTTGCCGTCGCACTTCTTCCATAGCCATCTTGGCGCAATGAAGGCGGGTTTGGCGCCAATGCCCCGATCCTGCCCGCTTCTTCTTCGTGACTTTCTCGATGATGATCAGCTTCCTGCGAGACACCGCGGGCGCAGGAACCCCAAATCCTCCGAGGATTCTGGCATTTTTCCATTGTAAAGCCACAATTCAGTTTCAAAGATGCCCCACGGCTGCAAAGATGGGGCAGACTGACGTAACCCTGTTTAAGAGGAGTCGTGTAAGCGATGACGTTGACGACCGGGCGCCGCTACACCCTGATCTCTCCTTGCCGGAACGAAGCGGATTTCATCCGCAAAACGTTAGATAGTGTGATCTCCCAAACCGAAACGCCCGCGCTCTGGATAATCGTGGACGATGGATCGACGGACGAGACACCACAAATTCTGGCCGATTACTGCGCCAGGCACGACTGGATTAAAGTTGTGCCGAAACCGGACCGCGGGCACCGTGCCGTCGGCCCGGGCGTGATAGAGGCATTTTATGCCGGCCTGGCAAGTGTGTCGCTGGATGACGTAGATTTCATCTGCAAGCTAGACGTCGATCTTGAACTGCCGCCGCGTTATTTTGCCATTCTGATGGATCGGATGCTGGCCAATCCGCGGTTGGGAAGTGCCAGCGGCAAACCCTATTACCGCGGCGAAAGCGGGGCTTGGATCAGCGAGAAATGCGGTGACGAGATGTCGGTAGGCATGACAAAATTCTACCGCGTAAGCTGTTTCGAGGATATCGGGGGCTTCGTGCGCGAAGTGATGTGGGATGGGATCGATTGTCATAAATCGCGCCAGCGCGGCTGGATTGTGCGCAGCTGGGATGAACCGGAATTGCAGTTTCAGCACCTCCGCCCGATGGGTTCTAGCCAGAACAATATCCTGACCGGCCGCGCCCGACATGGGTTTGGTCAGTACTTCATGGGGTCTGATCCGCTCTATTTTGCGGCGACGGCAGTGTTTCGAATGTCGCATCGGCCTTATGTGACAGGTGGGCTGGCCATGCTTTATGGTTATGCCCGGGCTTGGTTGCGGCGCGCGCCGCAATTGAATGATCCTGATCTGCGCGCATTCATCCGATCCTATCAACGGCAGGCGCTGTTCATGGGAAAATCTGGGGCCATTGCCACGATAGAGGCGCGCCAGCGGCCCCACTGGGCTCCAGGATCGCACTGACGTGGCAGGTCGAAACAGCGAATGTCGCGGGGTGCGGTGATGTGCGGGCTTGCGGGCTTTCTGAGCCGTACTTTTGCCGATGCAGAGTTTCAGGTGACGGCGATGACCGATGCGATCTTGCATCGCGGGCCGGATTCGAGTGGCGCATGGGTGGATGCTGACGCGGGGATAGCCCTCGGCCACCGCAGGCTGTCGATCGTTGATCTGTCGCCGGCCGGGCATCAGCCGATGACATCTGCGTCGGGCAGGTACGTTTTTGTTTTTAACGGCGAGATCTACAACCATCTTGATCTGCGCGCAGAAGTGCAGAGGGCCGGGCTTGCACCGGGCTGGCGCGGGCATTCCGATACGGAAACGCTGATCACCGGGTTTGATACCTGGGGCGTTGCGGCGACAATTGAACGCGCAGTTGGCATGTTTGCTTTTGCCCTGTGGGACCGTCAGACACGCAAACTGGTTCTCGGGCGTGACCGGATGGGGGAAAAGCCGCTTTACTACGGCTGGCAGGGTGAGGGAGCTCGTGCCACGTTCCTGTTCGGGTCTGAATTGCGGGCACTGCGAGCCCACCCCGCCTGCAGGGCAGAGATCGACCGGGGGGCCGTGGTTCAGTTTATGCGGCACGGGTTTGTCGGTGGCGATCAGGCGATCTACCGCGGCTTGCACCGCTTGCAGCCAGGCTGTCTGGCCGAACTATCGCTTGACCGGCCAGACGTGCTATTGACCCGCTATTGGTCGGCGGTTGCTCCGGCGCGCCAGACGAAGATGGCCGAGGATCCGGGTCCGGCCATTGACGCGCTGGATACGTTGTTGCGCGATGCAGTCGGGCGACAGATGGTGGCCGATGTGCCACTTGGGGCGTTCCTGTCAGGCGGCATTGATTCCTCTTTGATCGTTGGCCTGATGCAGACACAGTCGGCGCGGCCGGTAAAAACCTACACGATGGGCTTTCACGAGCCGCGCTATAATGAAGCGGGATTCGCAGCGCGGGTGGCGGCGCATCTGGGCACCGAACACACGGAATTTTATGTAGGTGATGCAGAACTGCGTGAAGTGGTGCCGCGTCTGTCCGAAATCTATGACGAACCCTTTGCAGATCCCTCGCAGATACCGACTTTTCTGGTGTCAAAGCTGGCGCGGGGCAGCGTGACGGTGGCGTTGTCGGGCGATGGCGGGGATGAGTTGTTTTGTGGATACGACCGCTATCGGCAAGGGGCCGCATTGATGCGGCGCCTTTCGGGTGTGCCGATGCCGCTGCGCCGCACAGTGTCAGGTGTGGCGGCGGCGATTCCGGCGGGCTTGTGGGATGTGGTCCTGGCGCCATTGCGCAAGGTACCTGTGGGAAAAGAACCGAACGGCCAATGGGTCCACCGCATGGCCGATTACGTCGCCAGTGGATCACTGGACCAGTTGCACCGAAAGCTGGTTTCGCGCTGGCGGGAGCCTGAGCGGATAGTGCTTGACGGGACCGAACAGCCAAGTCTGTTGGGATCACTTGCGCCCCCGCGAGGCTCCGAAAGCGATGCCGAGCGGATGATGATGCTTGACGTGCTGACCTATCTTCCAGACGATATTCTAACCAAGGTGGATCGGGCAGCCATGCGGGTCTCTTTGGAAACACGAGCCCCGCTGCTGGATCACCGCGTCGTGGAATTTGCAGGCAGACTTCCGATGGCGATGAAGCTGCGCGAGGGCAAATCAAAATGGGCCCTGCGGCAAGTTCTTTACCGATACGTTCCCGCAGACCTTATCGAGCGGCCAAAGATGGGATTCGAGGTGCCAGTGGGTCTCTGGCTGCGCGGGCCCTTGCGCGATTGGGCCGCTGATCTGCTAGACGCGTCTCGGCTCAAGGATGGCGGGTTCCTGAATGCCGCTCTCGTGCGACAGACTTGGGACGATCATCTTTCCGAGCGATTCAATTGGGGCCTGCCGTTGTGGAATATCCTGATGTTCCAGGCATGGCATAACAGCGCACGTTAAACCGGTGCAGATGGTGTCCGGCGATATACGCATTATCCTTGAGAGTGAAGATCTGCGGAAAGAGCTGTCGTATGGTGATCGCAACAATGCTTAAATCGCAACACCGAAATCAGCGACGCGTTTCTCCTCGTAATGCCGAAATCATTTGAAAGCGCCGCCACAAAATCGCGCCGCAAATTGACATGGTTCTTCCAAATCGGCTCCGACATTCAGTTCGCCTGATGTCTGACGCTCTCGGCGGCTGTGGGCCTACGGGTGCGATGAACATTGCCGTGCTGGATCGCGGGCCCGTCTGCGGCGGGATCGGGCCGGTTGCGATGCAGGTTGTTTTTCAGGATCGAGTTGACAGAGGAATAGGGCCGTGCCCCGATCACGAGCGCCCGCTCGCAGGCCGCTTCCAGCGCGATCGGGCCGTGTGGCTTGGCCAGTCGCATGATGCCGACGCAGGAGCGGAACCCCTGCTCGGGATGGCTGCGGTCTCGCAGGATCACCTCGACCAGCATCGCGGTATAGGCCCCGATCTTCGCGGCCCCAGTTTTCGTTGGCCCAGGTCTCAAGCCGCTCGGGCGACCATTCGGAATAACGCGTTCGCCATTGTCACTCGGACCAATGGCGTGACACGGCTCACCTGGTCGGCATGTGATCGGCGTTGGTGGTATGCTGGCCGTTGGAAGATGTCCTGGCATCAGCGAGCGACACGTTTGCCATGGTGGAAGATCTCGACCGTCCGGGCGGTGAGCCGAACCCAGACCTTCTCCCGCAGAAGATCAGTTCGCTTGCTCGCACATCTGCGAGGCGGCTGGTTTGATAAAGGCCGCGGTGGACAGTGGCCGGACTCATGATCCGCTCTTGCAGATTCTTCAACAGATCGCGCGCTTCACCGCTGCGGGCACTGCGAAGCTGGATGTTCATGATCGATGAAATCAGCTGAAAATTGTTCTTCACCCGGTGATGCACCGCCCGTAGGAGCACCTCCTTTTGACGTACCAAATCCTTCAGTTCGGCCTCACTGCGAATGACGCTTTCGGTCATCGCCATATACGCTCCGGTCAACTCTTCGATTTCCCCCGGCGCATTGCGCAGGCCGATCAAATGCAACCGCCGGTCACCGCGAGCAAACTTTACGATCGATTGAGCGTTCGCACATGACGTGTGACCAGCAAAATGGCCGCAAGCCCTGAGGCGACAAGGCCGGCTAGCCACATGACAAGCGTCGGAAGATAATTCGACAGAGTGTAGCCAGTGGCAAAGTCAGTTGCCGAAGGAAGAAAGGTGCTCATCAGATACAATTCGCCTTGGACAATCGACGCGATGGAATAGGTCGCGAACTTTCGGTCGACAGCTTTGTCCTGCCTCAGTGTGTTCGCAATATACAGCAGCAGTTTGCACAACCTTCGCCGTTACGCGATGGAGTTGACTGCTACCAGGGGATAAGTTCGCAACGGCAACGGCCGAGGCAATTCTTTAATCATAGGTGTTTTCTTGTGGCACTGGCAATCCTAAGGCAGAGCTGTTTCACGCCTTGCACCTCGTATGTGCCGACGCCGTTGCCCCGCTGGCATCCGGACACCCGCGTGCTCTTCGCGGTTCGGGCAATACAGACGATCAACCCCGGACGGCCGAGAGACGCTGTTTTAGGACGCCGTCGAACGTTTTTCGTGCTAAAGTATCTTCAAGATCAGACACGCTCACCCTGACAATATTGTTGTCCTGATCATTGCCGCAAATTAAGTCATCCGGCTTCAAATGCCGCCGTTCCCACCGACTATAAAGCGATGAACAGCCTGTCTTTGTCCGACCCACGGTCCCCCTCAGGCTCACGGCGACCTCCACATGCTTTCACGCGTCGACGGTGCAAGCGCCATGCATCTGAGGGTGATTGTACCTCGCGCCGCTGACTGGCTCAAAGCGACTGGGATGCCGGCCTTGCCAATCCGGATAACCCGATTTCGTGAAAGATCAACATTAGCTTCGCCAAAGCCGGACGCAAACCGTGCTTGACGCTCGCGAAGTCATCTCACGCGATGGGACGCGTCGTTATAAGGTCGAAAACCAGCGCCGGAGCCGTTCATGACTGCGATCCTGCTGTTGTCGGATGCGCAAGAGGGGTGGCACGACTTATACTGCGTTCGCCCGGCACCGCTCTGCCGACACGCGCAATGCGCATGAGAATATGGGTTTCTTCAACGGCTGGGGCACGGTGGTGACGCAGCTTGAAACCTATGCCAAAGGTCTGATGAATTGACGGGCCACACTGCCACGCTGACGTTTGATCGCGACGTGGCCGCGCTGGTCGCCACGCTGCGGCAAGCCTGGACGGCGCCTGCTGCGCGGACCATGTGGGCTGCGCCTGTGCCGTCGGTCACGGTTGAATTTCTGGAAACGAAACTCCGGGTGAGCGGGCACGAGATCTCGCTGTGCAAGGTGGTGGGGCAACCGGACCTCCGCTGCAAGCGCGGATGGTTGGAGCTGCGGGACGCCGCGCGCGCCGTGAACTACGTGGCGGTGTCCTGCGGGCATGCCCCGGTCAACAGCCCTGGTCACAGCGGACTTCGCGGAAACGGCCAATGGCAGCCGTCTGAATGTGACCGTACAGCTGTCACCGCTGGACGATGAAATGGAGCAGGGCTACCGGCAGGGCTTCGGCGCGGGCCTGGACACTCTCTTTGCAGTGGCCGAGCGCATGACGGTGCTGCAGCGCTTCATCAAGGCGCCGCGATCCGTTGTCTGGGAGGCTTGGGTGAATGAGGGGACGCTGCCCCAGTGATGGGGCTCCGACGGCTTCACCTGCCGCACGCGTCGCATCAACCTGCAGTCTGGCGGTGAGTGGCTGTCTGACTTGATCGCACCCGACGGCACCGTTTTCCCCAACCACCATCGCTATGGCGAACTGCGTGCAAATGACCAGATATCTTACACGCTCCTTTGGGGAGAGAACGGGCCGAAGCATGCCGACGCCTGGGCGAACTTCGCCGAAAGAGAAGGCATCACGATCGTGACGCTTGGGACACTTTTAAGCTCGGCGAGCGAATTTAAGGAGGCAAAAGTTTTCGGTGCTATCGAGCTGGGCCCGCAGACCCTGGGAAAGCTCGCGCGTTTCGTTAAAGCGGGCCGATCGTTGGGATGCACGAGAGCGCGCGTTCTCCCGTGCATCTCATCCCAACGAAGCAGGCCCTGGGAAACACTTCAAGGCCAATCGGCAGCGTTTCATCCGATCACTGGCTTCATTTGTATGGGACCCTTCATCCGGGAGGAAATAGGATCGCTCCGATGTCCATCGCACTGTCGAGAACATGCACAACCGACACACGGTCCTGCCCGGTGCAAAAGAAGATCAGAGACCGGCTATGAATAAGCCGTCAAGAGGCGACGCATTCCTTGGCAGGGAGGGCTGGTCATGCTTCCGGTATTTTGGAAACATCGGTAATGCCGGGCTCAAATGAATGATAGAAAACGGCGAGCCTCGCTTTCCGCTCCTGAATTTGACGGGTTCTCTCGCGCAGAAATTTTTTATTTTGGAGCCATAGCGGCCGATGTTTACCGACCGCACCCAAAGATGGATCGGCGGTCCAACGTGCCTCGATTTGTTCACACGAGGGTTAAAGGTCGGAAAGGCTGCTTTTGAAGGCGTCGGCCCAGTCTGGGTGCCAGCGCGACAGGGGAGGGCGGTTCTCGGTCAAATCGCCCGCGGCCCAGGCAATACGACGTTCGTCAAGCGCGCGGCTGACGTCATTATCGGGGCAAAGGATGTAAAAATCGCCCGCCGCGACCCGGTCTTGCATGAATGCTACCGCCTGTTCGGGCGTCCATGCGCCTGCGGGCTTGGGCGCGCCTGCAGCAGCCGTCATGCCGGTATGAACCCAACCCGGGATCATCAGATGGACGCTTACCTTCGCGCCGGGCAGGTTGCGCACCTCATGCGCCAGTGATTCCGTGTAAGCCTTTACCGCGGCTTTTGACACGTTGTAGGCCGGGTTCCCGGGTGGCAAAGTTATCCCCTGCTTTGAGCCGGTGTTGATAACCATTCCCACCTCACCATGGGCCAGCATTCCCGGCACAAATGCCTGCGCGACATTCAAGATGCCCCCGAAGTTGACGCCCAGAATGCGGTCCCATTTCGCTGGGTCGGCAAGCGCAGAGGAGGGCATGCCGATGCCTGCGTTGTTGAACAGGACGGTGACCGGCGGCATATCGCGCGAAACTGCGGCGACGACGGCGGCAACGGCGCCCCTCTCAGTGACATCCACCGCAAAAGCTTGCCCCTGCACAGCGGCAACTGCTGCATCTAGCTGCGGTCCGGGCAGATCGAGCATGGCTATAATCATGCCCTGATCCGCCAAAGCACGGGCGGCAGCAAATCCGATGCCCGAGGCAGCCCCGGTTATGACGGCGGTGCGACCGGGCGTAATAGCGGGGTGGGTCATGTCGTCTTCTCCTGTATCGACTGCGGCGATGTGATGGATCATGCATGCCTCTGGGTTCAGCCCAGACCCCGGCGTATCCCGTGCCGCGGCCCCATGCAGCCTGCAGCGCCCCGTACGGATCGTCCAGCGCCGAATGGTCATGCAACAGAAGATCGTTCGCTGCTGCTAGCGCCCGCGGTTTCAGCGGCATCATTGGCCGACATGTTTGCCCACGCCCCGGGTTCTGCACAGGGGCCGCAACACGGATCAGGCTCGTGGGCATGCCAAATACACGGGCCGATTGAAAACAGACAGGAACCTTCCAGCGGGATCGTTGTTGTAAAGTACGGGTCCGATTGATCGTCAAGCGGGCAATGTAGCGGAGATTTGCACATGACCACGACTTTGCGCACAGTGATCATTCCGGCGGCGGGCCGGGGTACGCGGCTGATGCCAGCAACCCGGGTTACTGCGAAAGAGATGCTCAGCGTCTACGACCGTCCGGTAATCGAATTTGCCGTCGAAGAGGCGATCGAAGCCCAGGCGGAGAGGATTATCGTCGTTATCAGTCCGACCAAAACCGCAATCCGGGACCATCTGGCGGGTTACCCGTTGGGTACGGGTCCGGGTCCGGGTCCGGTGCGGCTCGTGTCAGATCGAGCGCGTCCGGGCCGGTCGATTCCAGAAATTGTTTATGCGTTCCAGCCCGAGCCTCGGGGCTTGGGAGATGCCGTTCTATGCTGCCGTGATCTGGTTCTGCCAGGCCCGTTCGGAGTGATCCTCCCCGATGATATCATCATGGGCCGCCCTTGTCTGTCAGAGATGATCCGTGGTGGGTCGGCGTTTCATGCCGTGGCAGCGATGCGGGTGCAGGCTGCCGAAACCGGAAAGTACGGTATTTTCCGACTTGGTGGCAGTGCGGTTGGCCGCTGTATTCCGGTAACAGGAATGGTGGAGAAACCGGAAGCCGGCCTCGCGCCTTCGACCCTTGCTGCCGTCGGGCGGTATATTCTTGAGCCGATGATCTTCGACGTGCTGCAGCACACGCCCCGTGGTGCGGGTGGCGAAGTCCAACTGACCGATGCAATCGCAATTGCCACCCATGCGGTGCCGCTGACGGCCTTTCTGTTTTCAGGCGAGCGTTTTGATTGCGGTAACCATGACGGACTGCTCGCCGCGTCAATAGCCCGGCAGTGCGCTGTAAAGACCGCTCTCCTCGCGCTTTCCGCTACGTCTGATCTTTCGGCAGATGCCGGCTGATCGGGAACCAGAACCCGTCTCCATGCGTTATGGGGGGGTCGCACGCGCATTGGGGCGCTGCCGGAGCGAAGGTAGGACGACATGGAATGGGATAAGATCGAAAGCAAATGGCTTGCAATGACCCGGCGGGTGCTTGCGCGTGAGGCTGCAAGTGACGCTGTAGGCAGCGTAACCGAAAAGGTAACGCCAAGGCAGACGGGTGTGTCAGCTCTGCCCTTGAAGACACTAGGGTCTTCGGTGACTCCTGCGGACCGTGTCGAGCCGCACCAGTGAGCCTTGAGCCGGGCGTTAACAGGCCGCGCGCAGTCTGGCCATTCCGCGCGCGGTTCCGTCCGGACCGTCTGTGGCAAGATACCATGCCCATCCGCGCCGAGCTCTTCGGGCCGGAGCGGATGGAACACCATGCCCAGACCCTCGCCGCTGCCCAGACTGTTTCCGATGGTCGTCCACACGAAACTCCGCCGCTTAACCGTCGGGTTCAGGATAATGCGGCCGCCCTGCTGAATGCATACCAGATTTGCGCTCAGGCGTTGAAATCCGGGCAGACCATTGCCCCAGCAGCTGAATGGTTGCTCGACAATTTTCACCTCGTGGAACAGCAGCTTCGCCAAATTCACGATGACCTTCCACCGGGGTACTACCGTCAACTGCCGAAACTGCAAACCGGTCCGTTTGCGGGATACCCTCGCGTTTTCGGGCTCGCCTGGGCCTATGTCGCCCATACCGACAGTCTCGTGTCTGGTCCGTTCCTCGCCCGGTACGTCCAGGCCTACCAGAGGGTCCAGCCCCTCATGATCGGCGAGCTGTGGGCCGTGGCTATCACTTTGCGTATCGTGTTGGTCGAAAACATGCGCCGCCTTGCCGAACAGATCGTTGATGGGCATCATTTGCGCCTGCAGGCAGACCAGATCGTCGAGAAGATGCAGGCCGCACATGGGCAATCCCCTTTGTTGGTGCTGCAGGCCAGCGTGGCGGAGTATGAAAAAAGCCCTCTGCCGGAAACTATGGCCGCGCAGATTGCCAAGCGACTTCGCGGGGTAGACCCGGCTGAAAGTCCGCTTTACGGCTGGCTGGAGGATCGTCTGCGGCGTCAAGATACAAGTGTCGAGGCCGTGATTGCCAATGCGCAGCTACGGCTAGGTGCCTCTAACGTGACGATGCGCAATATCGTGACGTCGATGCGCCAGATCTCTGAAATGGACTGGGCTGAATTTTTCGAGGACGTAAGCCTTATCGAGGCGCGTCTGCGTGAGAACCCCAATCATGCTGAAATGGATTTCGCCACCCGGAACCGCTATCGCAGCGAGGTCGAGGCGCTGGCACGCGCGGCCCGCCTTGGCGAGGCGCGCGTGGCTGATCAGGCGCTCGCACTTGCTGCACAGGCGACTGAGCCGCAGGAACGGGACGCGGGCCACTGGCTGATGGGCGAAGGGCGCGGGGCGCTGGAAGCGGCACTTTCTTTCCGTGCATCGCCCCGACGGCTATTGCAGCGGCGACTGCGGCATCCGGGTCTTGCGGGCTATCTAGGCGCGATTCTGTTGGCTTCGGCCCTAATCCTGGCATTGGCGGTGGCACTGGCGGAGGCATCGGGGGCAGCGGGAATTGCGCTCGTTGTGCTCGCGATCTCTGGTTTCGCGCTGGCCGTCGAAGCGGGAACCGCAATCGTCAATACAATCATAACCCGCACGATCCCGCCTCGCCCCCTGCCCGCAATGGACCTGGCCCAAGGGATTCCGCCCCACTTGCGCACGCTCGTGGCCGTGCCGGTGCTGCTGCACGACGTCGACGAGGTGCGCGCCCAGATTGAGCGGCTGGAGGTCCATTCCCTGTCCAGTACCGGGGGGTCCGTGCATTACGCTCTTTTGTCGGACTGGGCAGATGCCGCGACTGAAACGACAGAAACGGATGCCACGCTTGTCACTGCGGCACTGGAGGCAGTCGCCGCGTTGAACGCAAAATATCCCAGTGAGGACGGCGCGCGGTTCTACTTTCTGCATCGGCGGCGGGAGTGGAACCAGTCGGAAGGCGTCTGGATGGGGTGGGAAAGGAAGCGCGGAAAGCTTGCCGATCTGAACCAGCTTCTGCGCGGTCTGCGGCAAACGCGCTTTGCGTATCTCAGCAGCCCCCTGCCCCCCGATGTCCGCTATGTGATCACTCTGGACGCCGACACGCGCCTATTGCGCGGAACCTTGCGGCAGCTGATCGGCAAGATGGCGCATCCCCTGAACCGACCCCGGCTTGACATTGAGGGGCGGCGCGTCACAGGCGGCTACGGCATCTTGCAACCCCGCGTCACCGCCTCGCTGCCGATGGGCAGTGACGGATCGGTCTATCAGCGCATATTCTCCAGTCCAGGCGGGATAGAGCCTTATGCCGCAGCGGTCTCAGATGTCTATCAGGATCTGTTCGACGAAGGGTCGTTCACAGGCAAGGGCATCTATGATGTGGATGCCTTTGATGCGGCGCTGGCAGGGCGGGTGGCGGAGAATACGCAACTTAGCCACGATCTGTTCGAGGGCGCGTTTGCCCGCGCGGCGCTGTCCTCTGATATCGAGGTGATCGAAGATTTTCCGTCCCGCCACTACGTGGACAAGCGTCGCCAGCATCGGTGGGCGCGGGGCGACTGGCAGCTTTTGCCTTGGATCGCGGGGCAGCGCGGCGGTGTGCCAGCCGTGAGCCGCTGGAAGATGATCGACAACCTGCGACGCTCGCTGAACGCTCCGCTTGCGTTGGTGGCGCTGCTGGCGGGCTGGGTGATGCCGCCTGCAGTGGCGGTGACGTGGACGATACTCGTTGTGGTTTTGCTGGCACTGCCACGGTTGCTTCCCTTGCCCTTCGGGATTTTACCTGCCCGGTCAGGGGTTAAGCTGCGCAGCCATTTTGCCGCGCTCGGCGCCGATGCGGCTGGCGCGCTGGCGCAGATCGGGCTCGGCCTGACGCTTCTGGCCGACACTGCCGCAAGTATGAACGATGCCATCCTGCGCACCCTTTGGCGGCTGGGCGTCTCGCGTCGACATCTTCTGGAATGGCTTACGGCAGCGCAATTGCACAGCGCGGGGCTCGCCTCCTGTTTCGGGCACTACAGGCGCATGGTCGGCGGGGTGGCCGTTGGCCTTGGAATCTGTGCGTTGGCGTGGGCGGTGAACCCGCTTGCGTGGGCGGTGATTGCGCCCTTTGCTGTGGCTTGGGCATTTGCCCCGGCGGTAGCGTGGTGGATCAGTCAACCTCTCGTCGCTGGTAAAGCACAGCCCCTGACCGCGCAGCAGGCCCGCGCCTTGCGGCTGATCGCCCGGCGGACGTGGCGGTACTTCGAAACTTTCGTGACGGCAGAGGAAAATCACCTGCCGCCGGACAATTTTCAGGAAACGCCTTACCCAGCGATCGCCACGCGCACCTCGCCCACCAATATCGGACTGTATCTTTTGTCGACCGTGGTGGCCCGTGACATGGGATGGATCGGGCAAGCAGCCGCGATTGTGCGTCTGCAGGATACGCTGCAGACCATAAGCCGGATGCCGCGATATCGCGGGCACCTGTACAACTGGCACGACACGCGCACGTTGCGGGTGTTGCCGCCGGACTATGTCTCATCGGTCGACTCTGGAAACCTTGCCGGACACTTGATTGCTGTGGCGCAGGCCTGCCGCGACTGGCAGACGTCAACCGTCCCCGAGACGACATGCCGCGAGGCGTTGTCGGATACCATCGCCCTCGCCCAGGCCGCAGCGGGGGATGCGGAGCCCGCGTCGTTCCTGGCCGCTTTGGCCGACGCAGCTTTGAACGCGCCTCTGCCTGACCTGTTAGCAGAGCTGTCACGCCTGACCGACCTGACCCGGGCGCTGGCCGCAACGCCCAAAGTGGTCGATTGCCTGTTCTGGGTCGAGGCCGCCCGCCGAACGCTCGCTGATTGGAATGATGGTCAGGCCGTCCCTGCCACCGGCACTGCCTTGGCTGCGGTCGAAGAAATGGCGCGCAGCATCGCGATAGAGATGGACTTCGCCTTTCTGCTCAACCCGGAGAAGAAACTTCTTTCAATCGGCTTTTCGCTGGCCACCAACCGGCTTGACCCGAATTGCTACGACCTTCTAGCCTCGGAGGCGAGACTTGCGAGTCTGTTCGCCATAGCCAAGGGTGATGTAGAGACGCGCCATTGGTTCCGCCTGGGCCGCGCCGCCACGCCTGTCGGGGCGGGGGCGGCGCTGATTTCATGGTCGGGCAGCATGTTCGAATACCTCATGCCTGCATTGGTCATGCGCGCGCCTGCTGGGTCGGTGCTCGAGCAGACGAGCCGACTGGTGGTAGAGCGGCAGCGGTCTTATGGCGCCTCCATGGACCTGCCATGGGGCATCTCTGAATCCTCCTACAACGCCCGGGATCTGGAGATGACGTACCAGTATTCCAACTTTGGCGTACCGGGTCTGGGACTGAAACGCGGCCTCAGCCAGAACCGTGTAATAGCACCCTATGCGACCGGCCTTGCCGCAATGGTCGATCCTGCCGCGGCCGTCGCAAACTTTGACCAGCTTGCATCCCTTGGCGCCGAAGGGCGCTACGGCTTCTATGAGGCGGTCGATTTCACGCCGACGCGGCTTCAGCCCGATCAGCCCTTTGCAATGGTGCAAAGCTATATGGCCCATCACCAAGGCATGACGATCACCGCGATTGCAAACACCCTGCGGGACGGCAGGCTGCGAGAGCTGTTCCATGCAGAACCGATGATCCAGGGTGCAGAGCTTTTGTTGCAAGAGCGCGTGCCGCGTGATGTGGCGACGTCCCCGCCCCGCGCACGTGAGGTGATGGTGGCCCCTGCCGAGCAATCGGACTTGCCCGCCCTGCGCACCATCCCCGCACCACTGCGAGCTGCACCCACGGCGCATTTTCTCTCCAATGGCAGCTATGGTGTCATGCTTACCGCCACTGGCGAAGGCTTCAGTCGCTGGCGCGACATCGCCATCACGCGCTGGCGGGCCGAAGGTACGGCGGCGGCCATCGGATCGTTCATCCTGTTGCGGGAAACAGGGTCGGGCCGGCAGTGGTCGGCGGGCGTTCAACCCCTGCGGATCGATGCCGACCAGCACCGTGCCGTCTTCAGCGAACATCAGGCCGCCTTTACCCAGACCGAGCCGCGCTTTGCCACGCTGACCGAAGTTGTTGTTTCCGCCGAGGATGACGCCGAAGCCCGCCGCGTCACCCTGACCAACACCAGCAGACGCGCAAGAGAGATTGACGTAACGTCCTATGCCGAACTCGCCCTCGCGCCGCAGGCAGCGGATCAGGCGCACCCAGCCTTTTCGCGGATGTTTGTCGTAACCGACTATTTGCCAGAGCTTGGGGTGATTATCGCCACGCGTCGTCGCCGCTCTTCGAACGAAGCGGAAGTCTGGGCCGCGCACCTGGCCGTGGTGGAAGGGACAGAAACGGCACCGATGCAGATCGAGACAGACCGCTTGCGCTTTCTCGGCCGCGGCCACAGCATCGACACCGCCGTGATGCACGATACCCCGCTTTCAGGCACCATCGGCACGGTACTGGACCCGATCTTTGCAATCCGCCGCCGCGTCAATGTGCCCCAGGGCGGTGTGGTTCGGGTTACATTCTGGACGCTTGTCGCGGACAACCCCGACGCGCTGCTGCGGATGGTGGAACGGCACGGCGATCCGTCGGCGTTTGCGCGGGCGGCCACGCTCGCCTGGACTCAGGCACAGGTTCAACTGCGCCATCTGGGTATCAGCCATGCAGATGCGGTGGATTTTCAGGCGCTCGGCGGAATGGTGCAGCGTGGCGACAGGCGGCTGCGGGCATCCTCAGCAAGAATCCTTGCGGGGGCCGCTCCGCAATCATCACTTTGGCCTCTCGGGATTTCTGGCGACCTGCCAATCGTGCTTTTGCAGATCGACGATACCGAAGACCTTGACGTACTGCATCAGGTTCTCAGCGCCCATGAATACTGGGGAATGCGGCAACTGGCCGTTGATCTGGTGATCCTGAACGAGCGGTCGTCGTCGTATGTCCAGGATTTGCAGATCGCCATTGAAAGCGCCGTCCGAACAGCAGGGGCTCGGCCCCGGGTCGCAGAACAGATTGCGCAAGCGCAGGGGCGGGTTCATGCGCTGCGCGCCGATCTGGTCGACCCCGCCGCGCGGGCAATGCTGAAGGCGTCTGCGCGGGTGGTCCTTGATGCCGGACGCGGCGACATCGGGCAGCAGATGAGCGGCTTTACGCCTCTGCCAATTGCTCTGCCCTTGCCTCCCGCCCGGGCGGAAATCTCAGAATTGCGCCCTGACAAGGCCCTGCGCGATCTGGAATTCTTCAATGGAACGGGAGGCTTTGCCGAGAACGGCCGCGAATATGTGACGATCCTTCGCGACTTCAAGACGACCCCTGCACCTTGGATCAACGTCATTGCGGGTGAGGGTTTTGGTTTTCAGGTCTCGGCCGACGGCAGTGGCCATGTCTGGGCGGAAAACAGCCGCGAAAACCAGTTGACGCCGTGGTCGAACGACCCGGTCGCCGATCCCGCAGGCGAAGCGATCTACCTGCAAGACCTCGACAGCGGTCAGACATGGACACCTACGGCCCTGCCGATCCGCGGGCCCGGCACCTATGTCGTACGGCATGGCTTTGGCTATTCTGTATTCCAACATGACGCACACGGGATCTCGGCCAGCATGACCCAGTTCGTGCCTTTGATGGCCTCGGCCAAAGTTACCCGCCTGGCACTGACCAATAAGAGCTCAGTGCCGCGTCGGTTGTCTGTAACTGCTTATGCTGAATGGGTACTCGGCCCGTTGCGCGCGGCATCAGCGCCGTTTGTCATTACCAGCCGGGATGCCGTGACAGGCGCCATCTTCGCGCGCAACAGCTTCAGCACAGCTTTTCCCGGACGTGTGGCATTTGCCGATCTGGGGCCCGAAACACTCAGCCTGACTGCCGACCGGCGCGAATTCATTGGCGCGGGCGGTTCATTGGCGGCTCCTGCCGGGTTGGGCTCACTCGCCTTGTCAGGGCGCACCGGTCCCGCCCTCGACCCCTGCGCCGCCCTGCAGCGGCGATTAACTCTGCAACCGGGTCAGACGGTGGAGGTGACGTTCCTCATTGGGCAGACGTCCAGCGCGGAGGCATCGTCCGCCCACATCCAGCAGCTGCGCGCAATGGACATGGAGGCGGAACTTGCTCGGGTGAAGGCGTGGTGGGGAGAGCTTCTGGGGACGGTACAGGTCACTTCGCCGGACCGGGCGATGGATATCCTGCTGAACGGATGGCTCCTCTATCAGACGATTGCCTGCCGCATCCGGGCGCGGGCGGGTTTTTACCAGGCCAGCGGCGCCTACGGTTTCCGCGACCAGCTGCAGGACGGCATGGCACTTACGTTTGCCCGGCCAGAGCTGACACGCGCCCACCTCTTGCGTGCGGCAGCCCGGCAGTTTCCCGAGGGCGACGTGCAGCATTGGTGGCTGCCGCATTCGGGGCAAGGCGTACGCACCAGAATTTCCGACGACCGGGTCTGGCTCGGCTATGGTGTGGCGCAGTACGTCGCCGTTTCGGGCGATGCCTCGATCTTGGAAGAAGAAGTGCCCTTTCTGCTGGGGCCGACGCTGGCCCCGGGGGCGCATGACGACTTCTTTCAGCCGTCGATCTCGGGCACCAAGGCCAGCCTTTATGAGCATTGTGCCCGGGGTCTGGATCAGGCTGTAGCGATGACCGGTGAAAACGGCATGCCTCTGATCGGGACAGGCGACTGGAACGATGGGATGAACCGCGTGGGCGAAGGTGGGCAGGGCACCAGCGTGTGGCTTGGCTGGCTGTTGATCGCAACAATTGACCGAATGGCCCCGTTGGCCGAAGGGCGCGACCCCGAGCGGGCAGCCCGCTGGCGGGCCCATGCGCTGGCGGTGACGGAGGCGATCGAGACTGAAGGCTGGGACGGCGAGTGGTACCGGCGAGGGACTTATGACGATGGCACGCTCCTCGGTTCTGCAAGCTCTGAGGAGTGCCGGATCGACAGCATCGCGCAGTCCTGGGCCGTGCTGTCCGGCGCTGCAGATCCGGCGCGGGCGCGGCAGGCAATGACTTCGATGACCGAACATCTGGTTCGTCCCGATCCGGGCGTATTATTGCTGTTCACACCGCCCTTTGACCGCACTCCGAAGGACCCGGGCTATATCAAGGGCTATCCTCCGGGCTTGCGGGAAAATGGCGGTCAATACAGCCATGCCGCGATGTGGGCTATTCTGGCGCAGGCACGCCTGGGAAATGGGGACGAAGCGGGTCGGCTCTTTGCGATGCTGAACCCCATAAATCACGCTCTCACGCCCGAGGCCGCCAGCCGCTACAAGGTAGAGCCCTATGTCATAGCGGCCGATGTCTACTCCACTGCTCCGCATGAAGGGCGCGGCGGTTGGACCTGGTATACCGGGTCTGCAGGCTGGATGTACCGTGCAGGGGTCGAGGGTCTGCTTGGCCTCACTCGTCAAGGTGACCAACTGCTGGTGAACCCTTGTTTTCCAAGCCATTGGCCTAGCCTAACAGCAACCATAAAGCTGGGGGAGGCCCGCATAACGTTGAACGTACAAAACCTGCACGGCAGCGGGCGGGGAGTAATTTCAGCTGATTGGAACGGCAATCCGCTCGCGGTAGAAGTAACGGGCACCAGACTGCCTCTCATGCCCGGCGATCATGCTGTTACGGTCTTGCTGGGGGACTACGCTTCTATTCCTTCCTGACCGGACTTACAAAGTGAAGCGTTGCAAATTTGGCGCTGTTCCACCATTGGTTCCAGCTGGTCGGAACATCAACCACTTTCAAGTGTTGATTGGTCACGAGGCGACACGCTGTGATCGCCAATTCATTCGCCACTTTGGCGATCATCAAGGAAAACCACATGAAATCGATGGTTTACGCTATGGGCATCGTTGCCCTTGGACTCGGTTTGACTGCGCCTGCCGTTTATGCACAGTCTGACATCACCGGCATCACCGGTATTAACGACCGGCTCAACGATATCGACCGCGAAGCACGGCGCGACATTGACCGCAGTCAGGATGACTTCCGCTTCGGTAATCCCGAATACCGATCCGGCCTGAGCGGCTCGACTGCGCTAAGCTATACCGGGAAGTCCGGGAACAATGACTCGCAGGAATTCACGTTTGGGGGTCGCTTGCGCTATGCGCAGGGCCCGGTTGTGCAGACTCTGGGTTTCGCTCTGGACTTTTCGGAAGACCTGGGCGCGAAAACGAAGGAAGACGTCTTTGGGGTCTACGATCTTAACTACTACTTCAACGATCAGCTCTACGGCTTCGTGCTGGGTCGTGTGGAGTCGGACGGACTGGCAACGCTGTCTACAGATAACGCTATTGACGCCTTTGTCGGCGTTGGTCCGGGTTACCGGGTCGTAAACACGCCTCAGGTTTCTTGGCGTGTGCAGGCCGGTATTGGTGTGAGCTATCTTGAAGACGGCGTCGGGGCCAGCGACACGGAAACCGGCTATCTTGTGTCGTCGCGCTTCTTCTATCAGTTCAACGACCGGATGTTTTTGACGAATGACACTGACATCCTGAACTCGAAAAGTGCTCTTCGTGCGAACAATGACCTTGGCCTCAACCTCAAAATGACTGAGGCCTTCTCTACTCGCCTGAGTTATCTGGTGGAATATAATGATAGCCGGGCTATCGAAGCCGACAACAAACTGGGCGTGGCTTTGATCTATTCGTTCTGAGTGGAAACGAAACAATCTCCGGCCGGAACCGTTCGTTCCGGCCGGAGTTGATTTGACGTGAGAGAAATCACTGACCGATTGAGAACGGGCCCGGCGCATGCCAGCCTAGATCGTCAGTGACGCAGTTCTTATCGCGCGCTGTTGCAGTCTTGTGTTTGCGCGGGAAACGGCATTGGGCAGGTCTGGGTTCCCCCTCGTTCGGATCTGCCCGATGCCGATGCCGCGACCATAAGCTGGAATGGCCCAACTGGCTTGCCAAGCGTGGATGCGTGGAGAGACGGAACCCCAGATAAAATCCGACGTCGCTTCCTCCCATTAAGTTCTCGAACTTTTATAGGTCGTTGGGCTGTTTAGACTTGGATCTGTTCATGCCTTTCGGCGCTCCACCGTGATAGAGTTTAAGCTTCGTCGATCTGAACGGGCGCAGCAGTCACAAACCACAAATTTCCCGCAGTTTTGCAGTCTCAACCGGTACATTTACGGCGCACGGAATTTGTTCGCTACCTGAGGAAAAATCGACAGAAGTGCCGGATGTGTCGGTAATCCCCCCCGAAAGTAAGGGGCTGCATAAGTAGAATTTTCTCGGCAAGATGCATGAGGAGATTCTGAATGAAGACA
>Ga0105046_10002011_pt1 | contig 31831 bp, 26 predicted proteins | sample MAT03_FD_78385 | JGI IMG/M metagenome (GOLD analysis project Ga0105046, IMG submission 78385) | Freshwater microbial communities from Lake Fryxell liftoff mats and glacier meltwater in Antarctica - MAT-03 (megahit assembly) | ecosystem: Environmental > Aquatic > Freshwater > Ice > Liftoff...
GCGGCGAATTGAGGCACGCCGTGCGGCGGATCGAGCCTCCGGCGGCCAATCCATGCGAGAAGTCGAGAAAACGCCAGCGATTCGGAGTTTTTCAGCACCCTGCTAGCCGCCGGTGGCCCCAGGTTTCGCTCTCCCAATCGCTTGCGCGTTGGACTAGCTCGCCGCCGATGAGAACGAATGCCCAAGGGATGCTCGAACCGTGTACTACCGGCGGCTAGCGCCCTGCCGCTCAGGTCCGGAGCCGCTCGCGTTTGCTCCCTCGCCGTTAAAAAAAATCACAGCCTCTCCGTGTGCCGTCCGCGTTTTCCCTGAGCGGCACGGCGCTAGCCGCCGGTGGCCCCCCGGTTTCGCTCTCCCAATCGCTTGCGCGTTGGACTAGCTCGCGCCGATGAGAACGAATGCCCAAGGGCTCGAACCGTGTACTACCGGCGGCTAGCGCCCTGCCGCTCAGGTCCGGAGCCGCGGGCGTTTGCTCCCTCCTTGTCTGTCCCGCTTCGCGGCTCCCACTATCAGGGCGACAGCTTCTCGGATAGACAAACGGGTGGTCCAAGCACGACGGCCAAAGCCACCTAACCTGTCAAGCTGCCGAGTTCCTCTATGAGCGACATGCCCCAAGATCTTCAGGCCTCGCGTGCCGATGGCTCGCTGACCATTACCTGGGCGGAGGGCCGAACATCGCGCCTGCCGTTCCTGTTTCTGCGGACCGAGTGCCGCTGCGCAGGATGTGTCGACGAAGGAACTGGCATTCGCACCTTGGATGTCACCAAGATTCCGCCGGATATTACCATCGAAAAGATGGAACTGGTCGGCAGCTATGCGGTGCGGATCGGGTGGAGCGACGGCCACAATACCGGGCTCTACACCTGGACCCGGCTGGAAGAACTGAGCAAACCGCCCGCGTAGATGCCGCGCGAATCATCGGGGGGCCGAGCTACGGCCTCACCGGAGCAAACAGCCACGCGGCGACGCCCGCGTCCTTGCGAACGATTCCCCCTTCAAACGCGACCCCCACCGACTCTCGGCGGACCACCATCAGCCGTCGGCCATTCTCAAGGACCTTTTCATCGGGACCAGTGTTCTCGCCCGGATCCTTCCAGACAAGTACGGACAGGACTCGATCTTCAAGTGTGTAGGTCAATTGGGCACGGGTGGAGCTTAGCCGCTTGCCGCGCAGAAACGTCCATCCGCCGGACAACGACGAAGGGACGCGCAGCGAGAACTCGAGCTTGGCCACGGCCAGGAACTCTTCGCCCGGGTCGCCCACTCCTCCTTTGCCCCCGCCGCCGAATCCGCCGTCCTTCGTGCCGCCGACCGTTCCTCGTGGCGGTTCGCTCGACCCTTTAACATCATTTCCTCCGGGCGGGCTGCCAATGCCTCCTTCACTTCCGACCGCGCTTCCTTTGCGAATCACCTCAGGCGGCGGTGCTTCGGCCAACCATTGAGACGAATCGGCCAGGTCGAGACTCGTAGCGGCAGTTCCGGTCATCGGAGCCCCGATCTGGGCCCCCGGAGGCGGCGGCCCCGCATCGGAATTGTCGCCCGGCGGAGGAGCAACGGCCACACCCGCGGGCGGTTCGTCCGGCGGTTCGACGCGCGCCATCTGAGCCTGCGGCAGTTGGCCCAACCATAGTCCGACTCCCAGCAGCAGGACCGCGGCCGAGGCGAAGGGGACGGCCCAGCGACGCCAGGGGAAGACGTCTGTGCGATGGAGCGGAACTTCCACCGGGGGGAGCTCGGCAAGCGATTCTTGCCATCCGCGCAACGCTGCCAAAGTGGACTGCATCTGCTCCACGGTGCGCGAGGATCCTGCCTCGGAAGCCGCATCGCCTGGCCACTGCGGATCGAGAGCGCGCAGCGCGGCCTGGGCGGCCCGTCGCTCGTTGGCGCTTAGATCCTGTTCAGACGCCATGCCCCGCTCCATGAAAACAGCGATTCAATAACACCAGACCGGTCTCGACCCGCGAAGCGACCGTGCTCTTGCCTTGCCCCAGTTCTGCGGCAATCTCTCGCAGCGACATGCCTTCGACCACTTTCAGATAAAGCGGCTCGCGATACTCCAAGGGCAACTTCCCCAGACAGCCGCGAATCCGGGCCATCGCTTCTCGATCGCTCGCCGCCTCAGCCGGATCGGGGGTGTCATGCGGCGGCGCATGCGACTGATCGCGTGCCTGCCGTCGCCGGTCCCCTCGCATGCGGTTGAGCGCCAGATTCCGAGCGGTCTTAAGCATCCACATCGGTGCGGCAGGGCCCAAGTCGGGCCCCTTATCCAAGAACTGGACGAACGTGGCCTGCACGATGTCATCGGCGTCGGCATCGCTCCCCAACATCATGCGCGCAAGTCCGCGCAGCCTGGGAGTCATCTCCAGGAGGAAGGCTTCGGTGTCGATCGCCAACTCGCTCATCGTGGTTCAGAGGGATAACACCACGGGGACCTCATTGTCCACATATTTTCGATCTCAAAAGAGGGGGTGGCTCGGTGGCCGACCGCGCTCGGCCGAATGCTCAGCAAGAAGAGCTTGTATCGCAAGATAATATGCATCATTAGTTTATGTCGATATTTCGCCGAAATGCAACGACTCAACTGCGCGTTAAACTTCGCCCTATCCACGCGATCCCCCCGTTTTTTCCGAACCTCCCTGCTTGGCCAAAGCTCCAATGCTGCTAAACTGGCCGCAACCAAGGTGACGTCTGTCATCGGTCTGGCATGGTGCTGGAACAGGTTGAACCACAGAACACGAATGAAGGAGTCTGCCGACATGGTGTCGAAGCGCGTTTTGATTTGCGGCTTGATGATTGTGGTCGCCGGCCTGGCCTCGGCCAGTTCGGCCGACGCGGGGATCTTTGGCCGATGCTGCCCGAAGCCCTGCTGCGAGCCGCCCCCGCCGGTCGAGACCACTCTGTATGTCTGTCATCCCTGCACGGGCTGCAAGGTGCCGGTCACGGTCTGCGTGCCCGCTTGCTGCGCCACGGAAGCTCCGGCCGTGTGCTCGCGTCGTGCCCTCATCGGCAAGGAACTGACCACGTTTAGCTATTGCTGCGGTTTTGAAGTGAAGGTCCGCTGGGATCATTGCGGCAAGCCGGTCGTCCACACCCGCGGCTAGTTTTGCCCCTTCATCGCTTGGATGAATCCGCGCACGTAAGAAGCAGCCTCACGCAACCCGTGAGGCTCTTTTTATGCGCCGTCTGCGTAGCGCCTTCTTCGCTGACGCATCCGTGTGCCGTCCGCCTTCGACTGAGCGGCAGGGCGCTAGCCGCCGGTAGTACAGGGTTCGAGCATCCCTTGGCATTCATTCTCATCGGCGGCGGCTCGAACGTCCAACTCGCATGCGATTGGAAGAGCGAAACCGGGGGCTACCGGCGGCTAGCGCCGTGCCGCTCAGTTTGCGTCGCTGACTTGGAGAGGCTTCGGGGAACTGAGCGGCAGGGCGCTAGCCGCCGGTAGTACACGGTTCGAGCATCCCTTGGCATTCGTTCTCATCGGCGACGGGCTCGAACGTCCAGCTCGCATGCGATTGGAAGAGCGAAACCGGGGGCCACCGGCGGCTAGCGCCGTGCCGCTCAGTTTGCGTCGCTGACTTGGAGAGGCTTCGGCGGACGGCACACGGAGTGTGCCTGCTACTTTAGTCGCTTGGACGTTTCACATCCTCATCGGGTCGGGATGGTGGATGGTAAAGCAAACTGTCTAGCTGGGTTGACACTTCGCAGGGGCAATCACTAGAGTGGTGAGGCGTCAAAAACCGGAAGAAAGAGGGGGTCGACTCCGACCAGCAGCTTCCGGATTTCAAGTCAGTGAGCTGAAGTTGCCTGGCGTGGGCAGGCGCCTCATCTCCACGGAGGGTTTCGATGATGATTGAAGAATCGGCCGTGGGGGTCGAACCAAGGGCCCAAAAGGCGCTTTCCGACAGTCCCGTGGCGGCCTTGCGCGAATTGCGCGTGGAGTCGATCGACGAAGGCTCGTTGTTGATCAGCGGTTCGGTCGGCACCTTTTATCACAAGCAGCTCGCCCAGGAAGTGGTCCGCGCGGTGGCTGCCGGCATGGATGTCGTCAATTCCGTTACGGTCCGCCACCACACAGGCGACGAGTAACGTAAGCGGCCCGGTTCCTGGGCTGCCGCTCCCACGCGTCGCATGGGGGCTCAATCCGATTCTCTGCTATGCCTCGTGCCCGGCCCACTTCCGACGCTCCGCTCGATCCGTCGGCGTTGTTCTGGCAGCAGGCGCTGCGCAAGCGGCTGATCGCCTGGTTCCGCCGTAGCCAACGCGCGCTTCCCTGGCGCGAAACCTGCGATCCCTACGCGATCTGGGTCAGCGAGATCATGCTGCAGCAGACGCAGGTGGCGACCGTTATTGAGTACTACAAGCGGTTCTTAGCGGCCTTTCCAACCCTGGCGGAATTGGCCGCGGCCGAAGAAGAGCAAGTACTGCGGTTGTGGGAGGGCTTGGGCTACTATCGCCGAGCCAGAAATCTGCACCGCGCCGCACAAGAGATCATGGCCCAGCACCAGGGGGTTTTCCCCACGGATATCGAGACGGTTCGCTCGCTCCCCGGCATCGGCCGATACACTGCCGGGGCGATCCTTTCGATTTCGCAGGATCAGCGGCTGCCGATTCTCGAGGCCAACACCGTCCGCCTGTACAGCCGGCTGATAGGTTACCGCGGAGACCCGCGCTCCAGCCAAGGGCAGCGCACCCTGTGGAGCTCCGCCGAAAGCTGGCTCCCGAAGGTTGGCTCGGGAGAGTTCAACCAGGCCCTGATGGAACTTGGGAGCCTGATCTGCACTCCCCAATCGCCTGACTGCCCGCATTGCCCGGTGGCCGAACTGTGCGAAGCACGCCGGCAAGGACTGGTCGACCAGATCCCACTGCCGGCCAAAAAGATCGCCATCACGGCCGTTCGCGAGACGTTTCTCGTCATCCGCCGCCGCGGACGGGTGCTGCTGCTCAAGAACCCCGACAAAGGTCGCTGGGCCGGGATGTGGGACTTTCCTCGCTATTCGCTGACCGATGAGCAATCGCCCGAGTCGGACATCGGCGAGGTGCTGATCGAACTGGTGCGCAAGCGACTGGGCATGAAGATTTTGCCCGGGCCGCGGTTACTGACGCTGCGGCATGGCGTGACGCGCTATCGGATCACGCTCGATTGCTACGAGGCCCAATGGGTCAGCGGCCCCGAGGCCTGTCCGCTGAAGGGGACATTCAAGTGGGCCGAACCGGCGAAGCTGGGGGAGTTACCCCTCTCGGTTACGGGGCGGAAGCTGGCCAAGCGGCTGGCGGAAATCTGCTCGAAGGATCCGAAGTCGCCAGGCTGATCGCCGGCGTTGCGAGCGAAGCGAACGTCAGGTGGGAGGGAAGCCTGTACCACATTTTGTCCGTGCCACCGGCGGCTGGCGCCTTGCCGCTCACTTGCAGTGCCGACGGATAAACCCCACTTACCCTAGAACCCGCACCATTGTCGAAAGCGCGACTTCTGCTCCTGCGGACGGGCGCGGATGGTCTCGGCGTACTCGTGCTCGAAGCCCGGCGGGCGAGTCGACACGGTTGAGGGGCCGACATCGTTCTGTGGGTACGGATCGAACCGTTCCGCGCGCTCCACCTGGGCGTTCGGCGAGCCGGGATTCAGCCAGGCCGGTCGGCCCATGTTCTGACAGCCCACGAGTCCTACAACCACGACAAGCCCCAGGAGATGGCAGGAACGTTTCATGAGCTCTCCAACAGGCTTAGTGGGCGGCGCAGCAATCACCTAGCGAGTCGATCGACGCTTGCAGGCAACCGACTTGAAACCGCCCGCCGCGATTCAAACCGTTCGCGGCGGAAACGTTAGGCCGGGATGCCGTCGTTGCCAACCGTACCGAGCGGGCCGGATATTCCGACAACGACAGGGCATCGCCCGACCGACGGTTTTGTCGCTCCAGACCGCCGCATCTACCCCTTCGTCCGCACTTCGCACATCAGCGCCAGCGGATTTCCTTCGGTATCGCGAAAGAAAGCCATCCACAGGTCATGGTCTGGCATGCGAGCCACCAGGTGCGGGGGCATGTCGAACTTCACCCCGGCGGTCATCAACGCCGCATGGGCCACCTGGATGTCCGCCACCGGGTAGTAAAGGATCGAGGCCGGGTGAGCGAACTCAGGCTTCTCCGGGCGGGCCAGCATCAGCCGCACATCCCCCAAGGTAAAGAAGGCCATGCCGGGAGCCTGGAATGCCAGCGGCATTCCCAGCACGTCGCGATAGAACGCGACCGCGCGATCCAGGTCATGTACATTCACCGCGATCTGGCCGATGCGGTTTAGTTGCAAGGTCGGCATGATGTCACGCTTTCGTGCCAAACTTTGTGGTGCGGGCGTCTCGCCTGCTTGTGGTGCGGGCGTCTCGCCTGCCTGAACTCCGATAAACCCTGCTCAGGGGCAAGCAGGCGTCTCGCCTGCACCACCATGGTCCTTCCCGTGCCTCAGCCTACTTTCACTTCGCCTGTGCGATCGTCGATATTCACCACGGTCATCGCCACCCCATCGGTACCGGTCGAGGCGTAGCGCGCTACCCAGTAGTCGCCCATGATGCTGGCCGTGGAGTCGTTGCGATGTCCGGCAGGGATCAGCCGCAGGCTTTCGCGGCGAGGATTCACCAAGCTGGCTCGCTGAATGTGAGCGTCGGCCCACTCCATCACCTGGTCGGGGGTCAGTTGCGTCTTCTCCAGTTCGGTTTCGACCAACGGAGTGTTGCCTGACTCGGCAAACGCCTGGGTCACCGCCTCGCTCAACTGCTGCAGCACGGCCGTGGGAGACGGCATGCCGCCGGCGATCGAGAGGTTGAAGTCGAGCACCGGCGTCCAGACTTGCATATGGGCGATCGAACTGGCGCCAGACTCCAGCCAGAGACGGGCCAGAAAGGCGGTGGTCGTGCTGAACCCCGCACCTGCCGCATACGCCAGCGTCACACGGTCGTCATCCTGCTTGGCGGCCCGTTCCAGGACGTTTTGCCCCATCACAAAGTCTGGATGATTTCGCGCACCAAACCAGGCAGCCGGAGCACGCGCCAGCCCTGCTGCCTGGAAAGCCTGGTCCAAGGTGGCAAGGCAGCCTTCCGCGGCCTGAGGGGGAAGAAAGCGGGCGCTCCAACTGGTGGGAACCATAGTCATGGGCAAAAATGCACAGCCGATCGGCTGGCCTTGAAGTACGCATCAAGTACAACACACGCGTTTGCTAGCGTACGAACCCCTGCGGGACCGGTCAACTCGCGGCGAACGCCCGGTTTTTCCGTTTGGAATGCCGCTCGCCCGTTGCTAGGGTGGATAGAGTCTTCTTCTCGTTCCTGGAAGGTGTCCGTATGGCTTTTCGCAATGCTCCGGCTGTCTGGATTCCCTCGCTTCTGGCCGCATGGGTCCTGATGCTTGCCGGGACTGACGCAGCGACGGCTCAAGAGAAGCCCGATCCCGTGCGGCGGGCGCTGGCCGAAAAGGCCACGTTCGACTTTTCCGAGACCCCGCTGAACGAAGTCCTCGACTTTGTCAAAGACAAACACAAGGTCGTCTTGTTCGCCGACAAGCAGAGCTTCGAAAGCGAAGGCCTCGACACGGCCACGCCGGTCACCTTCAAGATCGACGGCATCTCGCTCGACAGCGCGCTTCATTTGATGTTCGATCCGCTCGGCCTGACCTTCGTCCCTCGCTACGAGGGGCTGATGGTCACCATGAAGACCAAGGCCGAAGAGATGCTGGAGCGCAAGGTCTACGGCATCCGCGACCTGACCGCCCCGCCGGGGACCGCCATCGGCGACGAAGACGACAGCTACGCCGCCGACAAGCTGATCGACCTGATTACCGCCACCGTGGCTCCGGCCAGTTGGCAGCCGGCCGGCGGACGCGGTTCGGCCAAGAGCATCAAAGGCATGCTGGTCGTGGCACAGACCTACGAGATCCACCGCGAGATCGACGCCCTGCTGTCGCAGTTGCGGGCCATTCGCAAAGGGAAGGGAGTCGCCCGAGCCGAAGACCCGCGCGATCGCCTGCTCGCATCTAAGGTGGCGCTCGAGTTCAACGAGGTCCCGCTGCGGGAAGTCATCCAGACCCTGAGCGAGCGGCTGAAGACGCCGATCGTGCTGAACGCGAAGGACTTCGAAGACGAAGGGATCGACACCGCGACGCCCGTGACCGTGAATCTGAAAGACGTCACCCTGCGATCCGGACTGGGACTGATCCTGGGTCCTCTCTCTGCGATCGTCGTCAAGCGACACGAGGTGCTGGTCGTGACCACTCCCATTGCGGCAGAGCAGTGGATGGAGCGTCGCATCTACGACGTTCGCGACCTGGCCCGCCGCGACGCGCCGCAAGACGCAGATCAGAAGCAGGATCCTGTGAGCGACATCATCGCTACCACGGTCGCGCCGAACACCTGGAGTTCGCAAGGGGGCAAGGGCGTGGTGAAGATCGTCGACGGCGCGCTCGTCATTCTGCAGACCGCCGAACAGCACCAGCAGATCGAGGACCTGCTGGCCGAACTGCGAAAGGTCCGCAAGGATCAGGTCGAGAATCGCTGACCGTCCGAATTCACTTGCCCCTTCCCGCATAGGGGGCGTATGCTGCCGGATGGTCCGACCAAACGGTGCCTCTGTCTCTCTGTCCGTCGAGGTCCCCATGCGCCCCCACTCTCCTTCCGGCGACGCCTTTCAACATCCACGCGTTTCGCGGCGCATCGCGGTGCAGGCCGGCAGCATCGGTCTGCTCGGCCTGGGGATGAACCACCTGACCGCGCTCCAAGCCCTGGCTGCCGGCTCGGCGACGCCGAGTGTAAAGCTGCCTGGCAAGGCCCGCGCGGTGATCTTTATTTTCCTTTCCGGCGGATTGGCGCAGCACGAGAGCTTCGATCTGAAACCCGATGCCCCCGAAGGGATCCGCGGCGAGTTCAACCCAATCGACACCGCCACGCCGGGGATCCGCATCAGCGAGCACTTGCCCCTCTTGGCGCAGCGCAGCAGGCACTGGGCGCTGGTTCGCTCGCTCACCCATCCCTACAACGAGCACTCGCAAGGTCACATGGCGATGCTGGCCGGTCGCACGCCGATGCCGACCGGATTCGACGCCAACCGACCAAAGCCGAGCGATTGGCCCTCGATCGCCGCCGTGGCTGGTTACGTGATGAAGGGCCGGCGGACCAACCTGCCTCCGGCCGCGATCCTGCCCGAAGAGATCATCCACCGTACCGGTCGCGTGTTGCCAGGGCAGTTTGCCGGGCAAATGGGGGCCGCGCACGATCCCTGGTTCATTAAGGCCTCGCCCTACAACGCCAATACGTACGGGGCCTATCCCGAGTACGGCTTCCACCACGAACGCGGCAAGGAGAACCCGGCCGCCCTCGTTTTTCAGGCCCCGAACCTCGCCCTTCCGCAGGGACTTACCAGCAGCCGCATCGGCGGGCGGTTGGCGCTGCTCAAATCGATGGAAGGCCAACGCCGCGAACTGGAACACTTTGCCGAGGTCGAGAAGTTCGACCGCCATCGCCAGCAGGCCGTCTCGCTCCTCAATGATCCGCAAGTGCAGCGGGCCTTTGATGTGCAGAAGGCCGAGCCTAAAGAACAGGATCGCTACGGGCGGAATCAGTTCGGCTGGTCGCTGTTGATGGCCCGCAAGCTTGTCGAGGCCGGCGTGAGCCTGGTACAGGTGAACCTGGGGAACAACGAATCCTGGGACACACATCAATCGGCCTTCCCGAACTTGAAGAACTTCCTGTTGCCCCCGACCGATCGGGCCGTTTCCGCATTGCTGGACGACCTCGAAGCGACCGGCCTGCTGGCCAGCACCTTGGTGGTAATGGCCGGCGAGTTCGGTCGCACGCCCAAGATCTCGGGCCTGGGCAACGGCAAGCTCCCGGGCCGTGACCATTGGGGTGCGGTGCAGACGGTCTGGCTGGCCGGCGGTGGAGTGAAGGGGGGAACCGTCATCGGCTCGTCCGACAAGATCGGCGGTTACCCGGCTGCCGATCCGCAAACGCCCGAGAATCTGGCGGCCACGATCTACCAGTCGCTTGGCATCTCGCGCGAAGCCCACTGGCGCGACCCCAACGACCGCCCGCACTTCATTTACCACGCCGATCCGATCCGCGGGCTGACTTAACTTCCCGCGTTGTTTGCTTCGCTCCCTCGGAATGCCCCTCGCATGATGCCTTTCGTTCCGGCCCTGGAAATCCTCCGCGATCTGCGACGCGATGAGATCGTCGTCACCACAATGGGGACGGCCCGCGAGTGGCCCAAGCTATCGAGCCATTCGCTCGATTTCCATTTCGTCCCATCCGCCATGGGGCACGCACCGGTGCTCGGCCTGGGACTCGCGCTGGCGCAGCCCGGCCGCGAGGTGATCGCCTTCAACGGCGACGGCTGCATGCTGATGAGCCTGGGCTGTCTGGTCACCATCGTCGCCAGCGGCGCGCGGAACCTGACCGTGATCGTGCTCGAAAATGGCGTCTATGAAGTGACCGGCGGTCAGAAGACGGCCGCGGCTGGCCAAGCGGTCGACTTCGCCGCCGTGGCGCGGGCCAGCGGATTCTGCAGCATCTCGGTCTTCGACGACCTGGAGGTCTGGCGACTGGCCGCCCGTGGCGCGTTGGCAGCGCCGGGGCCGCGATTTCTAGTGCTGCGGGTCAGCCGCGTGGAGGATCCGACCCTCAACGTCCCCGGCCCGATGCGCGTTCGCATCCCGCGCTTTCGTGCAGCGCTGGCGGGAACGTAGGTAGCGCGACCGCTCAGTTCGAAGCGAAACCCGCCTCGTACGCCAGGCTCTCCAGAAACCTCTTCGCCTGGATGTAGTTGTCCGGAGTGTACTGCTTGATGTTGTCCTTCAGCGTGGCCAGCATCGCATTGGTCGAGACGCGAATCGCCTGATACTGATTCGCGCCGATCCCGCCTGAGCTGTTTTCGCGGTCGGCGTACAAGGCTTCCAGCTTCTTGCGATCGGCGTCGTAGGTTGATTCGCGCAACACCAGCGGCCAGGCAATGGCGCCCGTGATCGGATCGACCTGGGATGCCGAGAGCCGCTTGGGGGCCGCTTCGCGCGCCATGCGGAAGGCCTCTTCGGTGGTCAGCGGCTTCGAGCGCTCGGCCGCCGTATAGGCCTGGTTCATCCGTCGCATCTCGAAGTAAGTCTGCGTCCCCTTGATGCGGTTGTCGTACTCCATGGATCGCGCGTCCTGGTAGTTGATCGCCGCCTGCGAGTTGCTGAGCTGCGCCTGCCCGGCAGACTGAATCACGCTGGCCATCCCTTGGGCATAGTTGCCGGCGGCCGTTCCGCCACCCCAACCGCCGTTGTTGTAGCCGTATCCGCCGTACTGGGCGTGACTGGGAAGTGCCAACAGTGCGACAGCGATCACGGCCAGACAGAAGAGGGGAGATCGCATGACGATTCCTTAATAAACGACTGGTTTTTCAGGCTGCAAGGCAGACAGCGACGATTTCGATCACTATAGTCTTCTTTGGGTGGGCGGCAAGCGAATGGAAGGGCCGCCGCAACAAAAACAAGAACGGGAGTTCCCGATGCGCTGGACTTTGGGTTGGGCGTTGCTGTGCGTGTTCGGGATGGCAGTTCAAGCCGAGGCGCAAGACAAGGACGTGGCCGCGCTGGTCGCTGACTTGTCGGGCGCCGATGCCGCCAAGAAGCTGGCGGCCGTCGACACGCTGGGCGAGTTCGGCCCGGCGGCCAAGTCGGCCCTGCCCGCGCTCGTAAAGACGCTGGGCGACGCCAGCCCCGAGATCCGCTGGCATGCCGCCCGCGCGATCGGTTCGCTGGGTCCGATGGCTAAGGAAGCGGTCGAGCCGCTGACCAAGAACCTGAAAGATCCGGATCCCAAAGTCCGCGGTTACTCGGCTTTTGCCTTGGGCGAGATCGGCGCGGCCAGCAAGCCGGCTGCCGCCGAACTGGCCAACCTGCTCACCGATCCCTCGGCCGACATCCGCCGCGCGGCGATCACCGCGCTCACGGAGATTCGCCCGGGTCCCCAGGTGATGTTGCCTATCCTCTCGAAGCTGCTGCAGGACTCTGACCGTTCGGTGGTGCTGCCGGCCTTGCATTCGCTGGCAGAGATGGGCGAAGCCGGAGTGCCCAGCCTGGTGGTCGCCCTGAGCGATCCCAAGGCGCGCTATTGGGCCTGCCTGGCGCTGGCCGAAGTCGGCCCTCCCGCCAAAGCGGCGATTCCCGAGCTTTCCAAGCTGCTGAAAGAGGCTGACCCCGAACTGCGGCTTCAAGCCGCGGTGGCACTTGGCCAGATCGGCCCCGATGCCCAAGGCGCCACGGCCGTGTTGCTGCCGCTGCTCGATGACGAACAGCCCGCCGTGCGGATCGGCGCGATCTTCGCTCTGGGCAAGGTCGGCGCGAAAGAGGCCGTCCCCGCCCTTGAGAAGAACCTGAAGAGCGAGAACCAGTTCATCAAGATGATCAGCGCCTGGGCGTTGGCCAAGGTGCAGCCCGACAACGCCGAGCGCGTGACGCAGGCCATCGATCTGATTCTGGTGTCACTCAAAGACAAAGACCCGCATGTTCGCCGGGGCGCTGCGCAGGCGTTGTACGAGCTGAAGGCCCCGCCAGAGAAGGTCGGCCCCGCGCTGATGGAGTCGCTGAGCGATGCCGACCCCAGCGTGGTTGCCCATGTGGCCGAATCGTTTGCCTCGCTAGGGGCAAAGGCGGTACCTCGTGCGATCGATGCCTTCAAGAAGAAAGAGACCCGCGAGCTGGCTGTGCAAGTGCTGCGGCGCATCGGTCCCGATGCAGCCCCGGCCGTGCCTGAGTTGGTCGAGGCCCTGAAAGATCCCGACGTGGCCTTCCGTCGCGAAGTGCTGTTCACGCTGGCAGCGATCGGTCCGGCCGCCAAAGCGGCGGTTCCGGCGCTGGTAGCGATGCTCTCGGACACGAACGAAGAGCTTCGCCCCGCAGCCTGCTATGCGCTGGGCCGGATCGGTCCTGACGCCAAGGACGCCGTCCCCGAACTGCGAAAGGCCCTGCGCGGCGAAGATCGCCTGCTCAAGTTCGCCAGTGTCTGGGCGCTGCTTCACATCTTGCCCGAGGATGCCGCCCTGCGCCCGCTGGCTGTGCCTATTCTGACAGGCATGCTCGAGAAAGCCCCGCACGACATGGTCCGCGTGCAGGCCGCCATCGCGCTGGGCGAACTAAAGGCCCTGGGCAAGCCGGCGGTCCCCGTGCTGAAAAAGCTGCTCGACGATCCCAGCCCGGCCGTGAGGCAGGCGGCTGAAGAAGCGATCAAGCAGATCGAGCCGTGATCATTCTTCGTTTCAAATCTCAAATTTCGAATCTGAGATCCGAGTCTCCGCAGGAACTCCGCTACCCATGGCCACGGGCGATGAACTGCCTTTAATCGTCCCCGAAGCCGAAGTGGCGCCGTCGCGCGACGGAGCCATGCTCACGCGCGTGGCCACCGTCACGATTATCGTGGCGAGCAGTTGGTACCTGCTCAAAGAGCTGGCCGGGCTTTGGCGACCGTTGTTCTTTGCCATCTTTCTGTGCTACACGATCGTCCCCACCTATCGCAGGGTGCGGCAGCAGTTTCCCGGACCCTGGGCCATGGCCATCATGGCGGGCGTGGTGGCGCTGGGACTGATCCTGATGGCTGTCCTGTTCTATTCGAGCGCCGTCGGGGTGAATCTCGAGCTGACGCGGCTCATCGATCGAGCCGATACCATCGCCAAAGAAGTGCAGAGTGCGATCTCGGTCCGCTTCCCCTCGATGAAACCGCCCGATGAAGTGACCAACGCCGAACCGCTGGGGGCCGCGCAGCTCCGCTATGCCGGCGGAGTGCTGCTGAACCTGGCGACCGAGGGCTTTGTGATCGCCATCGAGATCGGCTTCTATCTGATCTTCCTGCTGCTGGAAGCCAACCGCCTGCCGCGCCGCGTCGAGACTTCCTTTGCCGACGAGCGTGGGCGGACCATTATGGAAGTCGTAGCCAAGATCAACCAGGCGATGGCCAGCTACCTGGCTGCCAAGATGCAGGTCAGCCTGGGGCTGGGCATCAGCGTGATGCTGACCTGCTGGCTGTTCGGCGTGAAGTTCGCGTTGATGTGGGGCATTCTGTCGTTCTTCGGCAACTTCATTCCGTACCTGGGCAGCATCGTGGCCTGCGGATTGAACGTGCTCTACATCCTGCTGCAGCCGGTGCTGGGCTGGAAGCTGATCATCGCCTCGCTGGTGCTGATGGCCGTGCATGTGCTGTGGCGCGACATCATCGAACCCTCGATGACGGGCAAGATGGTCAACCTGAGCCCGCTGGTCATCCTGGCGGCGTTGGCCTTCTGGGGCCTTTGCGGCGGCATGATCGGCATGATCCTGGCGGTGCCGCTGACAGTGATGATCAAGATCGTGCTCGAGAATATCGAGACCACGCGCCCCTTCGCACGCATGCTGGCCGACGAATAGCAGTGATTGCGACGCATGTTCGTCCAAGATCAAGCATTCATCAGGCTACAGTCGGAATAAACTTGCGTTCCCATGCGAGAAGGGTAAGCTGGGGGAGTAGAGCCTGCTCTACTCTCACTTCTCACTTCTCACTTCAGCCCGGTCTGCCGGGATACGCCAGAACTTCGAGAGCAAGCCGGCGGGGCTGGGCGATTCAAGCGTCCCACCAAGCCGATCGTAGCTTGCGATCTCTCACGACGCCCGTCGCCTGTCTTCCACTTCTTGAATGTCACTTACGAAGGAAGTTGCATGGCGACTCTTGTTCCTTTCGATTCTCAAGGTGGTATTCAGACGGTACGCAGAATCGAAGTGTTGGAGCAGCAGGCCCGCGATCTGGCCCGCTCGGTCGAAGTTGTGCGTCAGCAGACGTTGACTCAGACCAACGAACGCATTGAAGCCCTGGAGCAGAAGGCACGCGACCTGGCACGTTTCGTCGAAACGACCCGCCAGCAGACGCTGCTGCAGTCCGACAAAAAGACCGAAGCGCTGGAGCAGAAAGCCCGCGACCTGGCCCATTTTGTTGAGACCTTGCGGACTCAGACACGCCTGCAATCCGACTCGGAGATCGAAGCCCTGGGCCAGAAGGCCCGCGATCTGGCATTGTTCGTCGAATCTGTGCGGATGGAAACGCGCGTGCAATCCGAAAGCGAGATCGCCTTGCTCGGGCAGCAGGCGCGTGAACTTGCTGTGCTGGTCGAGACGGCCCGCGAAGAGACGCTGGTGGAGACAGACACTGAGATTGCCACGCTTGGCCGACAAGCACGGGAACTGGCTGTAAAGGTCGAGGCCGCACGCGAAGAAACCCTGCTTCAATCGGATACCGAGATCGCCGCCTTGAGCCAACAGGCGCGTGAACTGGCCGCCACGGTTGAAACGGTGCGCGAAGAGGCCTTGCTGCAATCCGATATCGAGATCCAAGGCCTCAAGCAAGCGGCCCGTAATCTGGCTGCTTCCGTCGAGAAATCCCGCATCGAGACCCTCATGGAGTCCGAACGGGTAACCCGCAAGCTCAACGAAGAGCTGGAGCAGCGCGTTCTGGAACGGACGGCGCAGCTCGAAGCGGCGAACAAAGAGCTGGGGGCCTTCTCGTATTCCGTGTCGCACGATCTGCGGGCCCCGCTGCGTGCGATCGACGGCTTCTCAAGGATCGTGCTCGAGGACTTCGCCGAACCGCTGTCGGACGAGGGAAAAGGTTACCTGAAGCTGATCCGCGAGAATACGCAGCAAATGTCGCAGTTGGTAGACGACTTGCTGGCTTTCTCGCGCCTGGGCCGGTTGTCGCTGACCAAGCAGACCGTCGATCCGGCGAGAATTGTCCAACTGTGCCTGAAAGAAATGCATCAGGAGCAGGAAGGGCGGGATTTGGAGATCGTTGTCGGCGAGTTGCCGCAGTGTCAGGCGGATCCGACGTTGCTCAAGCAAGTCTGGACGAACCTGATTGCGAACGCCTTGAAGTACACACGGAAGTGTGCAAAGACTAGAATCGAGATCAGCAGCCGTACGGACGCCGCGGCAGGCGATTCCATTGTCTATTTCATCAAAGACAATGGGGCCGGCTTCGACATGAAGTACGCGCACAAGCTGTTCGGAGTCTTTCAGCGGCTCCACCGAACCGCCGACTACGAAGGGACCGGCGTCGGGTTGGCCATTGTGCAACGGATCATTGGCCGACACGGCGGGAGAGTCTGGGCCGAAGCCCAGGTCAATCACGGCGCCACCTTCTCATTTACTCTCGACTAGGGTGTGCGATGGCGAACGAAAAAACCGTTGAGATCCTGCTGGTTGAAGACAACCCCAACGATGAACTGCTGGCGCTGCATGCCTTCAAGAAGCACAACCTGGCCAACCGCGTGCATGTGGTGCGCGACGGCGCCGAGGCGTTGGAGTTCGTATTCTGCACCGGCGCCTATGCAGATCGCCCTGTGGAGAACCCGCGGGTGATCCTGCTCGACAAGAAGCTGCCGCTCGTGGACGGTATGGAAGTGCTGCGTCAGATCCGCGCCGACCCAAGGACCAGGCTGATTCCCGTGGTCATGCTCACCTCCTCCGCCGAAGATCGGGACATCATCGAGAGCTATCAACTTGGCGTGAACAGCTATATCGTCAAGCCGGTGAATTTTGAACAGTTCAGCGAGACTGCCCGGCAGTTGGGATACTACTGGCTGTTGATCAATCGGCAACCAACGGACATCCAATAGGTATTTTTCGACTTAAGACACAGAATAGGTTCCGTAACTCGGATCTCAAGGTTTGTAGGCGCACATGGACATATCGCTTCGCTTGTTGATGGTTGAAGACAATCCTTCGGATGCCGCATTGGTGCTGCACTCGCTTCGCCACGCAGGATTTGCCCCCATCAGCCAACTGGTTGACACGGAAGACGGCTATCGAGAGCATCTGACAGCGGATCTCGATGTCATCCTCTGCGACTTCAACATGCCCGAGTTCGACTCGGTTCGTGCGTTCTCCATCATGCAGGAGCTCAACCTTGATATCCCGTTCATCATCGTTTCCGGCAGCATCGGCGAAGAGCACGCCGTGAGTGCGATGCAGCGTGGAGCATCGGACTACATCATCAAGGACCGCATGGAGCGTCTGGGGGCCGCCGTTACCAATGCAATCGAACAGAAACGGCTTCGCAATGCGAAACGGCAGGCCGAACATTCGCTGCGCGAGAGCGAAGAGCTGATGCGCAATGTGTTTGATTACGCCAATATGGCCATGGTGGTCACCGATCTGAATAGCCGCATCATCCGGGCGAACAACGCCTTTGCGGAGATGCTCGGTTATTCCCAGGCAGCCGTGCCAGGCTTGTCCATGCTGGACCTCACCCATCCCGAAGATCGCGCAGCCACGGATCCTCGCTTGAAGTCGCTGCTCGATGGCGAAGTGCGGTTCCTGCAATTTGAAAAGCGCTATCTCCATAAAGACGGGCGTGTCCTGTGGACCCTGGTCAGCATCTCTCTGATTCATGACTCGCACGGGCGTCCCTTGCAGTTCATCAGACAGTTGCAGGACATCAGCGAGCGGTTGGCTGCCGAGGAAGCGCTGCGCGTCAGCGAGGAAAGCGGCAAGGCCCTGGAAGAACGTTTTCGGCAATCCCAGAAAATGGAGGCCGTGGGGCAACTGGCCGCCGGAGTGGCGCACGACTTCAACAATTTTCTGACGATCATCCTGGGCTACAGCGATCTGATCCTGGCAGACCTGCTGCCCGATGATTCTTGCCGGGAACCGATTACCCAGATCCGCAAGGCGGGCGAACGGGCGGCAGCCCTCACACGCCAGCTCCTGGCCGTCGGCCGCAAGCAGATGATGGCGCCGATCGTGCTCGACTTGAACCTGCATCTGGCCGAACTCGATACGATGCTCAAGCGGCTGCTTGGCGCCGACATTGAGCTCGTCACGAACCTGCAGTCCAACCTGGGCCGCGTGAAGATTGACCCAGGGCAAGTCGAACAGTTGGTGATGAATCTCGTGGTGAATGCCCGCGATGCCATGCCGACCGTAGGCCGAATTGTCATTCAAACCACAAACGTCGTCCTCTCGGAACTGCAGATCCAGCAGAGTGGCGAACTTCTCCCCGGCGCCTACTCGCAGATCTCGGTGACAGACACGGGATGCGGCATGGATCAGGCGACCATGTCGCGAATTTTCGAGCCGTTCTTCACCACCAAGGAAATTGGCAAGGGAACCGGACTCGGACTGGCAACGGTGTTTGGCATCGTGAAGCAAAGCGGCGGCGTCATCGAAGTCGAAAGCACGCCCGGTATGGGCAGTACGTTTCGCGCGTACTTTCCCCAAGTCAAGGAAGCCGCAAAAATTCGCGATTCGGAGTTTCACAAGACCAAGTCGCCACAAAAGGGAGGCGAAACCATCTTGTTGGTTGAAGACGAAGAGGGGCTTCGCGACTTGGCGCGGAGGTTACTGGCGGCCAGCGGCTACAAAGTCCTGGTCGCCGGCAACGGTGCGGACGCAATCCATATTTGCAACGCTTGCGAAGGCGAACTCCACCTGCTGCTGACGGACGTTGTCATGCCGCGCATGAGCGGACGGCAGTTGGCCGACGTGCTCGTTCTCTCGCGTCCCGAAATGAAGGTCCTCTATATGTCGGGCTACGACACCATGGTGCGGCACGGCATCCTGGAAGCGGAGACCGGCTTCCTCGCCAAGCCGTTCACCCCGCTGCTTCTCTCGCAGAAAGTTCGAGAAGTGCTGGATGGACTTCTACATCCGCAGGAAGTCGTCGCGGTGCAATAGGCGCCAGCGCTAACGCACTACCCGGCCTGAGCCTCCGCCGGCGGCCAATTGCCGCACCTCTTCCTTGGTGACCTTGTTGAAGTCGCCGGGAATGCTGTGCTTCAGGCAACTCGCCGCCACGGCGAACTCCAGCGAACTCTCAGGCGTGTCGCCATCCAGAATGCTGCTGATCAGCCCTCCGCTAAAGGCATCGCCGGCCCCCACACGATCCACAATGTGCATCGTGTAGCGCTGGCTCATCAGAAACTTGTCCTCTGCCAGCAGGCAGCCCGACCAGTGGTTGATCGAGGCGCTTTCGCTTTCTCGCAGCGTGATCGCCACCCGCTTGCAGCCGTACTTCTGGCGAATTGCCCGCGCGACATGCTCGTAACCCGCTGCGTTCACGTTTCCCCGGCTCACGTCGGTCGCCGGCGCCGAAATGCCCAGCACGTTCTCGGCGTCCTCTTCGTTGCCGACCAGCAGGTCCACATTCGCCAACAGCGGTTCGATCACCGAGCGGGCCTTCTCGCGGTTCCATAGCTTGGCACGATAGTTCAGGTCCAGGCTGGTCAGCAGCCCCAGCTTTCGCGCCGTGGCCAGCGCGTCGGCGGTGGCCTGCGCGGCGGCGTCGCTGAGCGCCGGAGTAATGCCCGAGAGATGCAACGCCTGCTTGCCCGCCAGGATCTTCGGCCAGTCGTAGGCCGAGGCCGGCGTCACGGCGATCGTGGCCCCCGCCCGATCGTAGATGACCTTCGACGCCCGCTGCGAGGCGCCCGCTTCCAGAAAGTACACGCCCATCCGCCCTTCCTTGCGGCGCAGCACAGGCCCGGTGTCCACTCCGTAGTAGCGGAGCTGCCCTACAGCCGCATCTCCCAACGGGCCTTCGGGCAGGGCCGTCACAAACGAGGCTTGATGTCCGAAGGCGGCCAGCGAAACCGCCACGCTGGCCTCGGCCCCCGCGTAGCTGACGTTCAACGAGGTCGCTTGCACCAGCCGCTCAAAGCCCGGCGTGGCCAGCCGCATCATGATTTCGCCGAAAGAGACCGTGTGCGCCATGGAAGGAATCATCCGCGGAGAGGATAGGGGAGTGCCAAGGGCGGGAATGGCAGGAGTTTAGCCTCGGCCCCAGGCGAGTTCCAGAGAGGGCCGATCGCCGTTTTGACGCCGCCGAATCGGGCAAGGCGCATGTCCCGCGGCGCGTGCTACAATGACAGCCGCCTGGTGCGATGCGTTGCACGATCCTCTTCTTTTCTATGCGTCTCTCCACATGACGATGCCCGTTCGAACGCTCGCCGTGGTGCAGAATTGGGATTGCCACGCCTGCACGCGCTGCTGCCGCCAGTACCACGTGCCGGTGACTGCCGAGGAACGGGCTCGCATCGAAGCTCAAGGTTGGTCCCAGGATCCCGACTTCGCAGGCGTGCCCCTGTTCGTGCGCTCCGGGGGTTGGATGTCCTCGGACTACCGGCTGAATCACCTGAAGGACGGCACCTGCGTCTTCCTGGGGCCCGACAACCATTGCCGTATCCACACCAAGTTTGGCGGAGAGACCAAGCCGCTGGCCTGTCGCAACTATCCGTTCTCGCTGGTGCCGGCCGGCGATCATTGGAACCTGGGATTGCGGTTTGCTTGTCCTTCGGTGGCTGGGAACGACGGCCGGCCGCTCGGCGAGCATCTGCCCGACGCCCGCCAGTACGCCGGCGAACTGGAGGCCCAGGCCAAGGGCAAAGTATCCGTGCCGGCGCCGCCGCTTCAGAAGAATTACCAGGTTCCCTGGGCAGATCTGTCTCGGATTCAAAAGTCACTCGCGCAGCTATTCACTGATACCGAAGCATCCATGGAGCTGCGCTGGCGACGGGTGCTGTTCGTGATCGACATCCTGCGCGGGTCGACGCTGGGTCGCGAGAAGAATCCCAAGAAGATCGTCACGGCCGGTCGACTGGGCGATCTGCTGGAATTGTTGATCGATACGGCGGAGAAGGAAACGCCATCGTCCGCCAGCCAGTTGGCTCCGCCCACAGGGCTCGGCCGCATTGTGTTTCGCCTGCTCGCTGCCTTCTCGGCCCGCGAGGACATCGGCGCTGATCGGGGGCTCGCTCAGGCCAGCTTGCTCGGGCGAGCTTCGGTCGCCGCTCGTTTCACGCGCGGCCGGGGGCTGATTCCCCAGACCCGTGCGGGGATCGCCGGGACCTTTGAAGACGCCGAGCAGCCGCTGGGCGAGATCAGCCCCGCATCGGCCGCGCTGCTGGCCCGTTGGGCGCGCGTAAAGATAGAGTCGGGACAGTTCTGCGGACCGATTCACTTTGGACTGACATTCTGGGACGGACTGGAGTCGTTGGCCCTGGCCTTCACCACCTCGATGTGGCTGGCACGGGTACTGAAGGCCGGGGGGAAGACCGCCGACGAAGCCGTGATGCTGGCCGTGCGGATCGTGGATGACACGTTTGGATACAACCCGCTGCTGGGAAAGCGACTGCTGACGGGACTGAAGTTGCTGGCACTCCGGCGTGGAGAACTGCCTCGGCTAATTGCGTGGTACGGGCGGTAAATTGGGACAGGCGAAGTCGCCCCGGGCGTTGACACCCGCCGCAAGGCTACGGCATGTTACTCGTGTAATTAACCCACTGCCGGGGACCTCTCCATGCCTCAGCTCGTCGACCGTCGCACCCTCCTCAAAGCCATGGCCTCGCTTGCCGGGGGCATGGCGGGCCTGCCGGCCCTGCAAGAATCCATTGCCCAGGCGGCGGCAATCGATCCGCCGGCGGGCAGCACGTACCTCGATGCCGAGCACGTCGTCTTCTTGATGCAGGAGAATCGCTCCTTCGATCACTGCTTCGGCTCGCTGCAAGGAGTGCGCGGCTTCAACGACCCGCGCGCCATCGATCTGCCGGGCGGCCGCCCCGTCTGGCTGCAGGCAAACGCCAAGGGGGAGGTCTTTGCCCCCTTCCGCCTGGACATGAACAAGACCTGCAATACCTGGCTCGGCTGTCTGCCGCACAACTGGGGTGACCAGGTCGACGCTCGCAATCACGGCAAGTACGACCGCTGGCTACAGGTCAAACGCTCCGGGGGTAAGTTGCTGGCCCAGCTTCCGCTCACCCTGGGCTACAACACGCGGGCCGACTTGCCGTTCTACTACGCGCTGGCCGATGCCTTCACCATCTGCGACCAGAACTTCTGCTCGGTGCTGACGGGGACCACGCCCAATCGCCTGCACTTCTGGACAGGGACGATCCGCAGTGAGCAAAAACCCGAAGCCTTGCCGCACGTCTACAATTCCGACACCGACAAGATCGGCAAGCTGACTTGGGCGACTTACCCCGAACGGCTCAGTAACCACGGAGTGAGCTGGAAGGTCTATCAGAACGAGCTGGCGGTTGAGACGGGCCTGACGCAAGGCGAACTGAACTACCTGAGCAACTTCGGCGACAACCCGCTCGAGTACTTCGCGCAGTACCAGGCGGGCCTCTCGCCCAGCCATTTGGACTTCCTCAAGCGGAACATCGCCAAGCTCACTACGGAACTGGCGCAGCGCGAGAAGGCCGCCGCCGCCAAGCCCGACGAGGCCTCGCTGGCCAACGCAGTGCAGATGACGCGGCAACTGCTGGCCCAAGTCGAGAAATCACTGAGTGATCGGACGGAAGCCCTGTCGAGGCTCCCTCCGCGCGAACGCGATCTGCAAGAGCGCGGCCTCACCACCAATCGCGCGCAGGCCGACTACCGCGAACTCGAAAAGGTCGCGGCCCAGACGAGCGACGGCAAACGGATGGAGCTGAATCTTCCCAAGGGAGACGTACTGCATCAGTTCCGCCAGGATGTGATGTCGGGCAAGCTCCCCACGGTCTCGTGGCTGGTTGCTCCCCGCTACTTCTCCGACCATCCCGATTCCCCCTGGTTCGGGGCGTGGTATGTCTCGGAGACGTTGAACATCCTGACGCAGAATCCCGAGGTCTGGAAGAAGACGATCTTTGTCCTGACCTATGACGAGAACGACGGCTACTTCGACCACTGCCCGCCGTTTCAGGCGCCGGCTCCCGGCCGCCCGGAAACCGGCGGCTGCTCCGAAGGGATCGATTCCGAGTTGGAATACATCAACCGCGATCGCGAATCCTCCATTGGGCTGGGCTATCGCGTGCCGATGGTGGTGGCTTCTCCCTGGTCGCGCGGCGGGTGGGTCAACTCGCAGGTCTTCGATCACACGTCGGCTCTGAAATTTCTCGAGCACTTCCTGGAGCGGACCCAGGGGCAAACAATCCGCGAGACGAACATCAACTCCTGGCGGCGCGCGATGACCGGCGATCTGACGTCGGTCTTCCGGCCCTCGCAGGCGGACGCGCCTCCGTTGCCGACGTTTGTGAAGCAGACCGAAATCGTAGCGCAGCTCAGCGAAGCCCGCACTCGCCCCCTCCCCGATCCGGGCAAGCCGCTGACCCCGGCCGAACTGGAAGCCATCCGCAAGGAAGGCAACCGCGCCCCCCGCATGCCGCAGCAGGAACCGGGGACCCGCCCTGCCTGTGCGTTGCCATACGAGCTGAACGCAGAAGGGGCGCTCGCTGAGGACCAGAAGTCGGTCGTCGTTCAACTTTCAGCCCTGAATCGGCTATTTGGCGCGGCCTCGGCCGGGTCGCCGTTTCAGATCTACGCGCCGGGCCGTGTGGTCTCGGCCACGCCCGACAAGAACGGCCAAAAGGTCTGGGACGACGTTCGTGTCTGGAGCTACGGGGTTGCGGCCGGCCAATCGCTGTCGGCGTCGTTCTCGCTGGCCGACTTCGACAAGGAGCAGTACTTCCTGCGGGTCTATGGCCCCAATGGCTTCTTCCGCGAGTTGAAAGGTTCGGCCGCGGATCCATCGGTTCACTTGCTGGCCGAAACTGAACGGAACGACGCCTTGAAAGCCACCGGCAACCTGCGTCTGAACCTGCATGTGCCGGGCAACGTGAAGGCCCATCGCTTTGCGCTGCGCGACAATGCGTATGGAAACGAACCGATGTCGCTGCTGGTCCCCGGCGGCAAGCGGGAAGTGGCGATCCTCTCCTTGGAGAAGAGCTTTGGCTGGTACGACTTCACCCTGACGATCGAAGGGGCCGAGCACTTCAGCCGCCGCTACGCGGGGCGTGTCGAGAGCGGACGCCCCACGCGCACCGATCCGCAGATGGCCGGCCAGGCGGCCCCGGCTTAGCGATGCGGGGTGGGCCCCTTGTGGTGCAGGCGTCCCGCCTGCCTGGGCTCTCTTTCACGTTCCCTTCTTCCCCTCCGTCGCCCCTCAAATCTCCCCGCCGTCTTCGCTGTTTCTCAGAAGTATGTCGCCTTCACGCATTGTCCTACCTAAAAATCTCTTTCTCGTGTACCACGGCCTTGGGGATCTGCCCAGCCTGCCTGGCAGCCGCCACGCGCTCTTCCCCATCGCCGCGCTGCGCAAAGAACGCCTCGCCCGGGCTCACCTGCTCGTTCCAGTGCCGCTCGTAGATCGCCACCAACTCTTTGTTCTTCGCCAGCGCGCTCGGCACGGCATGCAGCATCGCCAGGCCGCGCTCGCGCTTCTCAAAGTACTGCCCCAAAAAGCGCGGCAGCATTCGTGACATCCAGGTCGCCTGCTGATGGTCCACGTAGCGCTCAATGACATACCGTGGACGATGCAGCGGGCCGAGCGCCTCGTGCAGGCACTGCGTGTACAACTCGGTGTCCGATTCCGGCGCGTCTTCCAGAAAGATCCGCACATACCCGCCCGACCGCTCGCCAGCCTGCACGCGGGCCTCGCGCGAGGTCAGCAGCCCCGCCTCGTCAAGCGCGTCCAGCACCGCCTGCCCAACCGCCAGCGCCAGACTCTTGCGATTCCACGGATCGCGCCGGCCGTTGAACGGCGGCATGCCCGTCGGCTCTTTGGCGCGAACTTCCAAGGCCCGCAGCGGTTCCAGGCGGTATGGCTTGCCGATTTCCCACAACTCGCGGAAGGTCGACCGATGGTGGACGCGGTCCAGCATTTCGGCGTTCAGCACCTGCACCGAGCCCTCCAGCCCCTCGGGGCGGATCTCGGTCAGGGCGGCATGCACATGCCCCACTCCTTTCTCCACCGCGCCGTCTTCGGTCACGCCATACAACGTCAGATGCTTCTCGATGAATCGCTCGTAGTCATCCAGCCCCTTGGAGAACTCCGGCGCCAGGCAGACGACATCCCAGTTGTCGGCCACCTTGGCCGGTTCGCCCGGATCCAGCCGGATCGACCGGCCGCGAAGCTGGTTGACCGACATCGACGTGGTGACCGTGGTCAGATCGACCAGCACGTTCGCTTTGTTGGCGTCCCAGCCTTCGCCTAGCAGACCGCGCGTGCCGACCAGACAGCGCGTGAAGCCTTCCTGAAACAACTCGGTGATCATCGTCACGTAGACCCGCGGGCACCAATCTCCCCCCCGGCCGGCCACGACATGAAAGCCCTGATCCTGCGTGAACGAAAGCTGCACGTCGAACTTGCGCTGGCTGAGCCAGGCCTTGGCCCGGTCCATGAACTTGAGCGTCAGATCTTCGTCGATCAGCACGCTGGAGCCCGTAACCAGGATCGGATCGAGCGCGTCGGTCTCAGGATCGGACAGCAGCGTCCGAAAGGCCGAGATCGCCCCGCCCGCTTCCGCATCGAGCAGGTGGCTCACTTCAGCCGTTACGGCCGACGTCTTCTCATAGTCGGTCACCACCACGGCCCGCAGCTTGTCCCCCAGCGCCTTGCGCTCGGCTTTCAAGATCGGCAGCAGGGCCAAAGTCTTTCCCTTGGCATAGGCCATCACGCGCCCCACCGGCGAGGCGCAGGCCTGCGTGCCGGTCTCAGTGACTTGAATGCCCAGCATGCGGAGCCGCTGAATCGCCCGCTCGGCCTGAGCGTGATCTTCGGGGTCGGGCGAGCGCCGCAACCGATGGCGGATGTAGCGGTCTAGGACCGGCGTTAGCACGGTCATTTCGGGGAGCCCTTCCACCTGCGTCGGCTTGCGGGCCCGCGGAGGATGGCCAGGCGTTCGTTTGGCCGTGCTGCCGGTCGATGAATTTGTCTCCCGAGGAACTGTGTTCGGTTCCCCATCGTCCAGCGGAGGGACATCCTCGGGCAGCGGGATCCCGCGCCAGGCCAAAAATCTTCGCGCCGACAGCGCAAACTGAGGATCGCGGCGCTCAAAGGCCGCCCAATCTTTCACCCGACCGGTCGGCAACGCCCGCTGCTCCAGCACCCTCGCCAGCCAGGCCGGCAGGGACTCCCGGTGCGGCGGCGCTTCGTCTTCGTCCTCGTCTTCGCTACCCAAGCTGCTGGCAGGCAGGCCGGCTGCTTTCTCGCTCAGGCTCAGCGGCGCAAGACTCTCGGGGGCGAGCTTCCAACCGCCGCTCGATTTCTTGGCTGCTGCATTGGCCACCAGCGCGGCCAGATCGCGGGCTCGAATTTCGTCCTCGGTCGGCTCGCACAGCTCCTCGACCACCTTCTCCAACTCGGCATCGGCACTGGCCAGAAACGCCAACTCTTCGGCGGTCGGCCGCACGAAGTAGGCCAGATCCTGATACGGTGCCAGAAAGCCGTCCTTCACCACGGCCGGCACGGGCACTTCATAGTTCACGGGCCCGAAGAAGGCGTCGTACCGCTTCACATCCTCCGGCGGCTTCCCCCGGCGGTCGGGCGGAGTGGCCGTCAGCCCCACGATGATCGGCTCCTCCAGCAACTCGTGCGCGTCGGCCAGTACGCGCCCCCAGTGCCCCAGCAGATGATGGCATTCATCCAGAATGATCAGCCCTACGCCGCGATCGCGCAGCCGTTCGAGCAGCGCCAGCGACGAGGCATGCAGCGTTCCCAGGGCTTTGCCCCCCAGCGCGGCCGCATCGCGAAGCTGCTTGCGATACGAGGAGAGCCGATCCTCGTAGTACGCCGGGTTGTGCCGCTTCAGGTCCTCGATCCAGACCTGCGCTTCGGCGGGGTCCTCGGCCTGTCCCTTCTCGATCAGCCGTTCGCGCCACAGCTCCTCGGCCCCCTGGTCGGCGTCGTCGCCACCGCGGCCGGTCAGCGTGACCGACTGATACGTCAGCGAAGTCAGCAGGGCCGGCGAACTGGGATCGCTGCTCACCAGCTCGGCCACGGGGGCTTCGTAGTCGAACAGGTCGATCCGCGCCGCCCACTGCGCCTGAATCGCCGAGTTGGGCGACAGCACCACCGCCGGCTTTTTGACGCACTCGGCCCACAGATACAGCCCCAGCACCGTCTTGCCGCTGCCGGGCGGGGCCACGATGTGCAGCCGTTTGTTCCCTTGAGCGAGTTCCTTGCGGGCGATCTCCACCACCTCGCGCTGCGAAGGGCGGAGCTTCTGCTTGAAACGGATGGACGGGAACCCAGCGGTCACGGGGAGACCTCGTGTCAGGAAAGGGCGGCATCCTTGGCCGTCCGAAAGTATATCGAACGCAGTTCCCCAACGGCTAGGCCGACCTCGTCGAAGAAGATTCTTGCTCCGGGCCAAAAGAGATGCCAGAACCGTATCGTCGGCAAAGATAACGGTCGATTTACCGTGAGCCGAGTCCCTATTCGTGGGTCTGCGCGCCGTGAAAGCTCGGAGTTGTTCCGGCCTTCAACAAGTACGGCGACGGACTGATGCCAGAACACGCCAGAGCGCAACTCATGAACTCTCTTGAACAACTGCGAACGCTGATGTCGCAGTCCGGATAGACGAAGCCCGAAATCGGTACCAATACGACACAAGACGACGCCAAGTTGCCCCTCGCTTGCAGATTTAAGAGCCCGTGGGAACTTGTATGATAACATTTGGTATTTCATTGGAAAGTAACGTTGAAAGGTCGTCAACTTGGCGTCGCGCAATCGCCAGTCTGAAACGATTGCCAGGACGAGAAGGCCAAATGAACGAGACACAGTGGCAGGCGTGCAAGGACCCAGTGGCGATGCTCGACGAGTTGGGACGCTTAAACTACCTGGCGGGCCGTCCGAAGCCCGGTGCGTGGAAATCGTCTCCGCGCGCTCGCAAGCCTGCCAGCGCGCGACAGATCCGCCTGTTCCTTTGCGGCTGCGCTAGGCTTGTCTGGCACGTGATGCCCGAAGTGGCGCGCCAGGCCGTCGAAACCGTCGAGCGAGCCGCCGAAGGAGAAGCTTCGGCGAAAGAGCTGAAGGCCGCGAAACGCGCCGTCGAGAAGACGTTGGAAGACTTCGACGAGTCTGAGCCGGAGTTCTATGCCAGCCATGTAGCATTCTATCTGTGTTGGCCCGAGTCAGAGGACGAATTGGAGAAGGCCAACCTCGCGACTGTTGTGGTCGATGACGTGTCTGGGGCGATCACCGAGGAGGCCGGGGCGCAAGGGGGAGACGATGACGATCCCGTGCAGCAGGCGGCAGACCAGTCGCAATGCGCCCTATGTCGCGACGTCTTTCCGAACCCGTATCGCCCACTGCAAGCCATGGAGCAGAGTTCGTTAGATTGGAACGACCGCACGGTGGTGCGGATCGCCGAACGGATCTACTCCGAGCGAGCCTTCGACCTGCTGCCGATCCTGGGGGACGCCTTGGAGGAAGCCGGCTGCAACGATCCGCAGATTCTGGCCCATACACGACAGCCGGGCAGCCATGCACGCGGCTGCTGGGTGCTCGATCTGATCCTTGAGAAGTGAACGAGGACTATTTAGGCAATTGCAGGTGAATGGAGTCCAATTTGGCGATTGCCTTCTTGTCGAGGCAAAGTCGCGCAAGGGCGGCAAGTCTAAAGTCAACGCACAGTTCGTTGAAACTTCCAGGACCTTCTGCAGACGGAAGGCCTTCGTCATCGTCGAGTTCCGAACGCTGATCAAACAAGTCTCCGAGTTCCTCAATGAGTTCCGGAAGGTCCTTGTCCGCCCCCTTCTTCAGGGCAATCAGCATGTATTTTTCGAATGACTCCGCGACAGGTTCTCCAAGCCGCGCCACCATGCCGAGAAGTTGCTTCCAGCCGGTGGGTAGCTTGCCCTGCTGAATTGCCGAAATCAGTCCTGCATCAGGATAGTTCCAAACATAGCCCCACTCGCTGTGTTTCCTCCATTCCTTAAAGGAAGGAACCACGTCGAGAAGGCGTGGGGAAAACTTGCCCGTCCTCAATCCTGAAAGGAGGGCCGCTGTCGCAAAAGGAAAGTGCGTCGCATCTTGGGACTGCGCCTCTTTTCGCTCCTCGGGAGTGAGTTCATCGAAATTCTCGTCCTTGAGAAGGCGTCCCTTTTGCCATTGAGTCGCCGCATGATCGGCGACCTTCAAACAGGCATCGAGCGCAGCGCCGGCGTCTCCCAATGCCCATCGCCATCTGATCTGGGCGATTTCGAGGTGATTGTAAAACACCCGCTGCCACCAAACGAGCCGATCCCAATACTCCGTCCGAGTCTCGAGACCGCTATTGAGACCTTTCTCCCAACCGCGCACATTGGTCTCGCGAACTCGAAGCAGAGCCTTGGTGTTGCTTGAGGGTTTCGACACGTGAACCGACCTCGATTTTCTGTGCGCAGCGAGCCGAACCGAGGTGTCTTAGGACTGTGCAGGCTCTCAGGCCTTCCACAGGTGAATGGAGTCGACCTTCGCAAGGGCCTTGTCGTCAATACAAAGCCGCGCCAGCGTTGCGAGACGAAAGTCAACGCACAGTTCGTTGCTGCTGCCAGGTCCCTCAGCCTCGCGGAGTGCAGTGTCTCGAAGCTCGGCTCGCTCGTCAAATAGCTCTTCGCATTCCTCAAAAAGCTTCGGTACCGCAGCAGGCTTCACTTTTCCAAGGGCGACTGCCATGTACTTATCGAAGGACTCGGCGACAGTCTCGCTCGTTCGAGCAATGGCGCCTCGAATATCCTTCCACCGCGGAGGATTTTTCCTTTCCTGAACGGCAACGACCAGGGCTACATCGGGATAGTTCCATACGTAGCCCCATTACATGTGTCGCTCCCAGTCTTTGTAGATCGGGGCGGCCTGCAGCAATGTGGGGGAGAATTCTCCGTGGCGAAGCGCGGAGATGAGAACAGCCGTACCAAACGGAAACGGATTTGCATCTTTCGACTGGACCATCTCTCGTTCATCAGGATCGGACGCGTCAAGATCCTCCGATTCGAGAAAATGGCCTACTTTCCACTGTTTGGCGGCATGTTCCGCAAGGTGGAGACAGGCATCGAGAGCTGCGCCGGCATCTCCCAGTTCGTAGCGCCACCGAATCTGGGCAATGGCGAGGTGTTCATAAAACATCCGCTGCCACACAAGCAACCGTTGTAGGCACGCCGTTCGCGTCTTGAAGGGTACTGTGAGTGACTTCTCCCATCCACGTGCCCCGTTCTCGCGTATGCGAAGAGCTCTTTTGATTTCTTTTTCCGTCATATTTCGTTTGGTCTTCTGGGCTATGGAACGATGAGGGCTGTGGTGTCATCGGCCCACCGGAAGAGTTAATCGCAGCTAAGTCGGCAACCGCACATGGATCGATTCGATACCTGCGAGGGCCTTCTCCCCCAGACGAAGGCGGGCGAGGGCTGCCACGCGGAAATCAACGCACAATGTGTTCGCTAGCCCGGGGCCCTCAGAGTCTGGCATGTCGTCGTCGCCGAGAAGAGCCCGACGGTCAAAGCGCTCGGCTAAGTCCTCCATCGTCTTGGCGATTGCCTTGGGAGCGATTTTTCCCAACGCCAGCTTCATGTAGCCATCAAACGATTCTGCGACATCTTCACTGACTTGTGCCAAGGTTTCGTCGCGAAATCGCTTCCAACCTGGGGGAGCTTTTTTATGTTGCAGGGCATGCAATAGGGCCACGTCCGGGTAGTTCCAGAAGAACCCTCGAGCCACGTGCCGCTCCCAGTCTTTGAATTTCGGGATAAATTTCAGCAACAGACTGTCCAACTTCCCGGTCGCCAAGACGCCAAGGATCGTCGACTTGGCGAAGGGAAACTTGATGGCATCTTGGGAGTCCGGGGAGTCGCTCCAGGGCCATCCATCACGAGTTCGCTCTTTGTCCGTCGAGGCGGCGTGCGGCAGTGTTCGACCCGATTGCCATTTTGTGGCGACATAACGGGCCACGCGCAGGCATTCCTTCAAGGGTTCCTTCGGGTCTCGCACGCCACATCGCCACCTGAGCTGCGCGACGCCTAAGTACTCGTCATAGAGATGGCCACACCAAATAACATGTTCGTAGTAGGCCTGACGAGTCTCTTGGTCTGTCTCGTACCTAAAAGTCTTGGCCCATCTCTGCATCGAGCTCTCGCAGGATCGAAGAATCGCCTTGGGAATTCGGGAAAGCGTCCTAACCATATTCTGTTACCACTTGTGTAGTCCATCTCTGAAAATCGCGTAGTACTCGACCTTACCCAGATAAGGCTAACTCTAGACACCCACGTCGCACCGCTCGTCCGGTAGTAAAACTTGCCGTGTACATTGAACCGGGCGATCCGTGCCTGGCGAATAGGCCATTCCGTATCGGGATCTCTTTCCGACCGGAGCAAGGAACCTATTTCGACGAGGCAAAAAAACAGGTGCAGTGCCCCGGCTCGCTCCCAAGGAGCCTACCGGTCGCCGGCCAGGGGGAGCAAGTTCCTGGGCCGAAAGACCTTTGGCAAAATGAAAATAAAATACACAATCAGATTGAAATCAAACCGTTTAATGCCATACTGCATGATGGATACCAGGCCAACGCACGGATCGATCGCTCCCGAAGGCGGGTGGGATCGAACCGCGAAGGCCTTGCAGAGGAGTTCCCCGCAGGGAGAATCCGTAATCGATTTCGTGCCAGTGTAGCCTCCGAGGGGAGCCCGATGACGGGGCTTCTTCGGCGAAGCCGTCCTAGGCCCGTGCCTGAGCACGGGTTCGACGTGACAACGAGACCATCTATTCACGAATCCCTATTGTCAGGAGCCCCATTCATGGGGCTTCTCGCCGTGTCGGCTTTGGCCACGGGAACCCATTAATCTCAGCCTCGTTAGGTGGCCGACGATGCCGCACATAGAAAACGGTAGGGTCAGAAAAGTTTCCTGACACTTTCCTGACACCTTTTCTGACTCCGGGCTGTCGATCGCCCAACCCGCCGTGGGCCTGATGGGGCAAGTTCCCGGTGACGCTGGCCGAAAGCCTCAAACGGCAAGGCTACGCGGTGCATTGCATCGGCCTGCGCGACCATGCTGATCCGGTGCTGGCCGACCTGTGCGAC